>Ga0116164_10001704_pt1 | contig 16303 bp, 18 predicted proteins | sample AD_UKC109_MetaG_FD_89888 | JGI IMG/M metagenome (GOLD analysis project Ga0116164, IMG submission 89888) | Active sludge microbial communities of municipal wastewater-treating anaerobic digesters from Hong Kong - AD_UKC109_MetaG | ecosystem: Engineered > Bioreactor > Anaerobic > Digestate... | reverse complement strand
TATTTGCGACGGCGGAGCTCACCATGGGCCGCGGCAACTCCGGCAAGCTGGTATCCGAAGTCAAGTCCACCCTCGCGCAGGCCGCGCCTAGCGCGGACCTCGCCATCATCGACGGCTCCCCCGGCATCGGCTGTCCCGTGATCGCCTCCATGAGCGGCGTGGATCTGGTGCTGATCGTCACCGAGCCCTCCGTATCCGGCATCAGCGACATGGAGCGCATTTTGCAGACCGCAGCCGTGTTCCGGACGAAGACCGCCGTATGCGTGAACAAATTTGACCAAAGCATGGAACATACGGAGCGGATCGAGCGGTTTTGCGCGGCGCACGGCATCCCGTTTATGGGCCGCATCCCATACGACAAACAGGCCTCCGCTGCCATTAACGCGGGCAAGAGCCTCGCCGATGTGGATTGTCCCGCTTCACATGCGCTCCGACTTGTGTATAATAACACCATGGAGCTTTTGAAAGAGGTGATCGTATGATTGTCAAGGCGCTCCTGGAAAACACGACAGAGAACCCCGCGTTGCAAACGGAGGACGGGCTGAGCCTGTATATCGAGGCCAACGGGCATAAGATATTATTCGATACGGGTTGCGCGTCGGCGTTTGCGGATAACGCACAGAAGCTGCACGTCGATCTGTCGCAGGTAGACATCGCCGTGCTCTCCCATGCGCACTATGACCACGGCGGCGGGCTGCTCACATTTTTATCCCTGAATTCCAAAGCCCCCGTGTACCTCAGCGCCGACGCGTTCGGGGAGTATCTGCACGGTACGGACCGCTACATCGGGCTGGATAAAGCCCTGCGCGGCAACCCGCGTCTGGTATTGGTCAGCGGCAACCGGAGCCTCGGCGACGGGCTGGAGCTGCTCACCGGCGAGGGCCGCGCGCTTGCGGAACCGATCCATCCGAACGGGCTGACCGTGCGCAGGAATGGCGTCGTCGTCCCGGAGGATTTCCGTCACGAGCAGTACCTGCTGATCACGGAGGGTCAAAAGCGCGTGCTGATCAGCGGATGCTCGCACAAGGGGATCGTCAACGTCGTTCATTGGTTTCATCCGGACGTGCTGATCGGCGGCTTCCACCTGATGAACCTTGATCCGCAATCGGGCGGCAAAGCGGCGCTGGATCATATTGCCAAAGAGCTTCTCGGCTTTGATACCGCGTATTACACCTGCCACTGCACGGGCGTGGCGCAATATCGCTATTTGAAGGATCAGATGAAGGACAGGCTCTTCTACCTGTCCGCCGGACAGGAAATCGCACTCTGACCTTTGAAGAATACCTTTTCATATGAAACAGGAGGCACCCCTATGAGCGAAGACTGTAACCACAACTGCCAAAGCTGCAACCAGGAATGCAGCGACCGGACCCAAAAGAGCTTGCTGGAAAAGCCGCACGAATATTCCCATATCAAAAAGGTGATCGGCGTAATCAGCGGCAAGGGCGGGGTCGGCAAAAGCCTGATCACCTCGATGCTCGCCGTGCTGGCGAACCGGCAGGGCTTGAAAACCGCAATTCTGGACGCGGACATCACCGGCCCGTCCATCCCCAAGGCGTTCGGCCTGCACACCCGCGCCGAAGGCACCAACGAGGGATTTTTCCCCGTCGCGTCCGGAACGGGTATCAATATCATGTCGCTGAACCTGCTGACGGAAAACGAAACCGATCCGGTCGTCTGGCGCGGGCCGATGATCGCCAACTCCGTCAAGCAGTTCTGGACGGATGTCATCTGGGGCACGGTAGACTGCATGTTCATCGATATGCCCCCGGGAACGGGCGACGTGCCGCTGACCGTGTTCCAATCCATCCCGGTGAACGGACTGATCATCGTCACCTCGCCGCAGGAGCTGGTGGGCATGATCGTGGAAAAGGCCGTAAACATGGCCGCGCTGATGCATATCCCGGTGCTCGGGCTGGTGGAAAACATGAGCTATGTCACCTGCCCGGACTGCGGCAAGCAGATTCACGTTTTCGGCGAAAGCCACGTGAACGATATTGCCAAACGGCACGGGATCGGCGCCGTTGCGCAGCTGCCTATGGATCCCAAGCTTGCGGCCGCCTGCGACAAAGGGCAGATCGAACAGTTTGAAGGTTCCTGGCTTGACGGGATGATCAAAACAATACTTGGATGAAGGAGAATATGATCATGAAAATTGCAACCGCATGTATGGGTGCCCAAATCAGCCAGCATTTTGGCCATTGCGAGAATTTCAGAATCTATGAAGCGGACGGCGGCAAGGTGCTGTCGGAGGAGAACGTACCCAATCCCGGCCACCGGCCCGGCTTCCTGCCCAACTTTCTGGGCGATAAGGGCGTGGAGGTCGTTATCGTAGGCGGCATCGGAGGCGGCGCGATCGAGATTTTCAACGAACGGGGAATCGACGTCATCACCGGTGCGCAGGGCGACGCCCGTGCGGCCGTGGATGCCTATCTGGCCGGCACGCTGGTATCCACCAATTCCGAATGCCACGAGCACGCGCACGCGGACAACTGCGGCAATCATCACTAATCGAATACCCGATTTTCTGATTTTGACGTTTCACTCCGGATCTATTGACGTATCCTACTGTAGGATGGACAACGGAAAAGGAGGCTAATGCCAATGCGAGAATTTGTCTGCTCCGTCTGCGGTTTTATCTACAGCGAAGCAAAGGGCATACCCGAAGCCGGGATCGCACCCGGCACGCGCTGGGAAGAGCTCCCCGACGACTGGGTATGCCCGCTTTGCGGTGCGACCAAAGCGGAGTTCAGGGAGCGCGGCGCTGCTGCCGCGGCACCCAAACCAACCGTTTCCGCTCCGGTGGAAGCACCGGATGAACTGCAGGAGCTGTCCGCGCTGCAGCTCGGCGCCCTGTGCTCCAATCTGGCACGCGGATGCGAAAAGCAGTACAAACCGGAGGAAGCGGCGCTGTTTACCAAGCTTGCCGGCTATTTCCAGTCTGCCGCCGCTCCCGCGAACGATCCGGGCACACAGAGGCTGCTGGAGCTGATCGGAAAGGATTTGCACGATGGCATTCCCGCCGCCAACGCCGCCGCTGCGGCCGCGAAGGACCGCGGGGCAATGCGGGCGCTCGTATGGAACGAGAAGGTGACGAAGATTCTCAAATCTCTGCTGAACCGCTACGAGCGCGAAGGGGACGCGATGCTTGAGAACACGGGCGTATATGTGTGCGTGATCTGCGGCTTCGTGTACGTTGGCAAAGAGCCTCCCGCGATGTGCCCTGTCTGCAAGGCACCCGGCTGGAAGCTGGAAAAGGTCGAAGGGAGGGCATCGTAATGGCAAAGAGTTACGCGGTCAGAAACCTCAGGCTTTGTACCAAGGATTGCCTCTGCCTGTACGTATGCCCCACCGGAGCGACGGATACGGAGAACAGCGTGATTGACGTTTCCAAATGCATCGGCTGCGGCGATTGCGCGGCGGCCTGTCCCTCGAACGCGATCTCCATGGTCCCCTTCGAATACCCCGCGCAGCAGGCGCACGAAACAGCCGTTGCCTCGGCATTGCAGGCGCTGATGCGCTCCAAGGCCGGGCAGGAGGCGATCGCCGCGTCGCTTCCGGGTAAGCTGGCCGCCGCCATCGCAAAGTCCAACCGCATCATGGCCGAAGACCTGATCCGGGAGGCGGGTTACATGCTTCCGCAGAGCGGCAACGTGCGCACGCTTCTCCAAAAGCTCTTAAGCGACCATCCCGAGGCAGGCTTCCCGCGCGACGCCGTGGAGAAGCTGCTAGCGACCCTGAACTTCAATGAAAAGACGGAGGAAACCAAAATGGAAAAATGGAAATGCACCGTATGCGGATACGTTCACGAAGGCCCGATGACCGACGATTTCAAATGCCCCAAGTGCGGCGCACCCGCCAGCAAATTTGTAAAGCTGGAAGAAGAAACCAAGACGGGAAATAAATACGCGGGCACCAAAACGGAAAAGAACCTTGCCGCGGCATTCGCGGGCGAGAGCCAGGCGCGCAACAAGTACACCTATTTCGCGCAGGTTGCCGCCAACGAGGGGTATCAGCAGCTGTCTGAAATCTTTTTAAAGACCGCGGGCAACGAGATGGAGCACGCGAAGATCTGGTTCAGGGAGCTTGGGAATTTGGGCAAGACCGCCGAAAACCTGCTGGCCGCCGCCGAGGGCGAGAATTACGAGTGGACGGACATGTACCAGGGCTTCGCCAAGGATGCCGAGGATGAAGGCTTCCCCGCGCTGGCCGCGCGCTTCCGCCGCGTTGCGGAGGTGGAAAAATCCCACGAGGAGCGCTACCGCAAGCTGCTCAGCAACGTGGAGATGCAGAAGGTCTTCGAAAAGAGCGAGGAAACCATGTGGGAATGCCGCGTCTGCGGACATCTGGTCATCGGCAAGAAAGCGCCGCAGGTCTGCCCCATCTGCGGTTACAGCCAGAGCTATTTCGAAGTGCGCAGGGAAAACTATTGATCCTGCGCCGCTCCCAAAGAAAAAGCCGCCTTGCATATGGCGGCTTTTTCATTAGGAGGGGAACACATGAACCGTTTAAAATCCCAACAATCCGGGCAGCCAGGTGGTAAACGGCGTCCAGAGACTGATCAGAATCAACACCAGCACGTTGCACAGGACAAACGGCGACGCCGCGCGGAAGATATCCATCACGGGCATCCGGTTGAGCTTGTTGCAGGCGTTCAGGCACATGCCGACCGGCGGAGTCACCAGCCCGATCGCCATGCCGGCGATCATCATCGCGCCGAACTGCAGCACCGTTACGCCGTAGCTCTGCATCACAGGCAAAAGAATGGGTGTCAGCAGCAGAATGCCGGGGCTGACGTCGATAAACGTACCGATGAACAGAATCAGCACGTCGAATATCAGCATCACAACCCACTTGGGCATATCCAAGCTGAAGAAGAACGCTTGAATGGCCTGCGGCACCTTTTCTATGGCAATAATATAGGTAAAGATATACGAAAACCCGATAATCAGCATGACGGCGGAAGAAGCAATCAGCGTTTTTCTCAGCGCTTCCCAGACAAGCTTCCAGGTTAGCTGCCGGTATACCAGGAACCCGACTGCCAATGCATAAAACACCGCGATAGCAGCGCTTTCAGACGCTGTGCACACGCCGAAGGAAATGGTCAGTACGATGGCAACCGGCATCAGCAGCGCCGGGATTCCAAAGAGAATATCCCGCCAGAATTCCTTCCACACAAACGGCGCTTTTTTAGGATGCCAGCCGTGGCGGACGCTCATGACATAAATCAGAATAAGCTGCGTAACACCGATCATCAGCCCGGGGATGGCGCCTGCCAGAAACAGCCCGCCGACAGAACCGCCGGAGATCATCGCGTATACGAGCATCGGCGTGGAGGGCGGAATGATCATCCCCATGGTGGACGTCGCTACCGTAAGGCCCGCGGCGATGCCGGATGGATACCCTTCCTTTTCCATCGCCGGTATTTCGATGGACCCCAGCGCCGACGTATCGGCGACCGAGGAGCCGGATATGCCGCCAAATAGCATGGAAGCCAATACGTTAACCTCGCCCATGCCCCCGTTAACGGGCCGGAGTATCCGGCGGCAAAAACGAACGATCCAATGGGTAATACCGCCGCCGTTCATCAATTCGCCCGCCAGAATGAACAGCGGAAGCGCGATCATCAGCTCGCTGAAGACTCCGCCCCACACCTTCTGCGGCAGGATAATGAGCAATTTAGGCATCTCCGAAAGCATATAGGAGATACTGGACGCGCCGATGGAAAACGCCAGGGGGACACCGATAAGCGAAAACGCTAAAAGGCCTACCAGCAAATAGATCATTGCCATTTACGCTTTATCTCCCTTCCCTTTGGTGAGTGGTATATTCTTCCGGTTGAATGCCTCCACCGGAGCGGTAATACAACCGATAATTTTGATAATTACGCAAATTGCGCAGATCACGCCTGACACAGGCATGACGCCGTACAGGAATTTCATGGAGATTCCCATCCCTGAGCTCATCGCTACGCCTGCTTTCCGCGTATAGATGATCGCATACCAAATCAGAAATCCGTCTACCGCCAGTACCACCAGATAATTGAACACGGCAACCCACCGTTTCACAGCCGGTTTGATACGGTCAAAAATAATATCAATGACTACGTGTTCGTCTTTGATAATATTGATGCCCATACCCCAAAAGGTCGTAAAGGCGAACAGCAGGATGTTGAACTCCGATACTTCCTTCCAGCTCAGCCCGAAGAAATATCGCATGATGACCGCAAACATCACGCTGATCGCCAGGATGGCCATAGCAACCATGCCAACGCCGATATAAATGTCAAACACGATTTTTGACAGTTTTTTCATAATCCTTATCCCTGCCTTTGCCAAAAAAGGTAGCTGATAAAGCAAAGCGGGAGAACGCTCTCCCGCTCTGCAAAAAGTCGTTCAGTTATTCTCCGCGCACTTCTTCAACAATCGCGAACATCCTGTCGATCTGCTCCTGCGTGCAAATGCCTTCTTCGACCATCTGCTGATACACGGGCTGAGCGGCTTCCACGAACAGGGCCATCTCATCAGCGGTCGGCACATACACTTCGCAGCCTTCATAATCAAGAACGGTTTGTTTTGCATCTCCCTGAAGCTCATCGACCAACTGATCATTGTAATCGCCCATCGCGGTTGCGGCAGTCTGCACGATCTCCTGGAATTCTTCAGGCAGCGAGTTCCACCAGTCGAGGTTTACGATGAACGGATCGGGATGGAACTGGTAGTTGATCTCCGTGAAGTAAGCCTGTACTTCGTAGAATTTCTTAGTAGCGATGTTCAGCCAAGGGTTCTCCTGGCCGTCCGCCACGCCTGTGCTCAGGCTCATGTACAGATCCGCATAGGGAATGCTGACGGTGTTTGCGCCCATCGCCTTGAATGTCATATCGATGGTATCCATACCCGGCGCGATGCGCATTTTCAGGCCGACCATATCCGCCGGCGTTTGGATGGGGCGAACACTATTTGAGAATTGACGGAAGCCGGCGGCGTCGCATAAGTCGAGGATGACGCCGTTCACCTTCGCTCCGGCCGACGCGCAGATTTCCTTGGCCAGATCGCTGTCAAGCAGCGCGGATACTTCCTCGCGGTTTTGCGCGATGAACGGAGCGGTAAACGTTACCAGTTCAGGCATTAAGGCGAAGTGCCCGCCGCGCATGGCTTCAATGGCGCCTACCAGGATCTGCTCGGGCAGTGTATCGTCGTCTCCGAGCAAGCTGTTCGCGAATATCTCCACCTGGATGTGCCCGTGGGTTGCCTCTTCCACATCTGCTTCGAATTGCAGCAGCGACAAATGACGGACATTGGTTTCCGGTTGTGCGTGACCGATTCTCATCTCGAAGTTGCCCAGGTCCGCATAGGGATCCACGTCTGTTTCTGCAAACGCCGATACGAGCCCGAGGACCATAACCAGCGCCATTAGGATTGCCAGATACTTCTTCATCAGATATTCCTCCCGATTTAATTTTTAATCTGGAACGGCACCCGATATCCTGGATCCAGCGTGCCGCCAAACCTGTATACACACTATACCATATCGTATACAGGTTTGCAATATATAATGCGTATATTCTATAAATTTTATTTTAATATTTAATTACCATATATATTTTTAATGTATACAAGTTTGAGGTTTTTCCGTGAAATCGCTTGACTTTCAAGGCATTCAATTCTATGATAAGACTATATACCCGACATTAAGGGGATTGTTATGGAGAATACCCGAAGCACGGACGATATCTACAGCATCGTCAAAAACGAGATTATCGCCCTGCGCATCAAGCCCGGAGAAGAACTGAGCGAGAATAATTTATGCAAGCGCTTCGGCGTTTCCCGCACGCCTATCCGCACCGTATTGCAGCGCCTGGAAAACCAGGGCTTTCTCGCAATCACCCCCTATAAAGGAAGCTTTGTAACGCTGCTCGACTATCATATCATCGAGCAGGATATCTACGCGCGCGTCGCCATCGAGAGCATGGTGCTGCGGGATTTCATCCTTTCCCACAGTCCGGCGGACCGCAGCGCGCTGCAGTTCGCCCTCAGCCAGCTGGAAGACGAAGGGCAGAAGTATTTCAACAATCCGGACAGCTTCGACGTCTATCGGTATCTGGATATCGATCTTGCCATGCATAAGGTATACTTCAAGGCCATCCATAAAGAAACGCTCGCTTTCTCGCTGGAACGAATGGACGCCAGCTATTCGCGCTTCATGACGCTGGATATCAACGCGGGCGAAAATGTCAACGACGTATTGACGGACCACCGCGAAATGCTGGAGATTATCGACTCGGGCGATATCGAGCGCATCGAGCCGCTGATGCGCCGCCATCTGTACGGCAACATCCGCAGGCTTGGCCCGCGCCTGTTTTCGGAGCTCCGGCAATATTTCATCGAAGAGACGCTTCCGATCTGACTTTTCCCGTTTGTAAGCAACCAGCCGTATTCCACCATCCGTTCCATCCCCGGGATTTTCTGCCGGAAATCTTGCATAGATTGCCCAAATTAATCCGCCTGATTTGTACGAATTGCTGTATGGAAATGTAGAAACGTTTGCTTTATGATGTGTACATAGCAACGGCGCAGCCCGCAAGGGCATGCGCCGTTTGCTTTACGCTCCTAAGCGAAAAGAACGGAGGAAACGGGAATGAGGCAAGTTGCAATTTACGGAAAGGGCGGCATCGGGAAGTCCACCACCACACAGAACCTGACGGCAGGCCTGGCGGAAATGGGCAAAAAAATCATGATCGTGGGATGCGACCCCAAAGCGGACTCGACGCGGTTGGTGCTGGGAGGCCTCGCACAGAAAACCGTTCTGGATACGCTTCGGGAAGAGGGCGACGATATCGAGCTGGACGCGGTTCTTAAGACCGGCTACGGCGGGATCAAGGGTGTGGAGAGCGGCGGACCGGAGCCCGGCGTCGGCTGTGCGGGCCGCGGCATCATCACCTCCATCAACCTGCTGGAGCAGCTGGGCGCTTATGAATCCGATCTGGATTACGTGTTCTACGACGTGCTGGGCGACGTCGTGTGCGGCGGCTTCGCCATGCCGATCCGCGAGGGCAAGGCCCAGGAGATCTACATCGTATGCTCCGGCGAGATGATGGCGCTGTACGCCGCCAACAACATCTCCAAGGGTATCGCGAAATATGCCAACACCGGCGGCGTGCGCCTGGGCGGGCTGATCTGCAACAGCCGCAACGTGGACGGCGAGGCCGACCTCGTGGAGAGCGTCGCCAAGGAAATCGGCACGCAGATGATCCACTTCGTGCCGCGCGACAACGCCGTGCAGCGCGCGGAAATCCACAAGAAAACCGTGATCGACTATTCCCCCGAAGAGCATCAGGCAGACGAATACCGCGCGCTGGCACGCAAGGTGGACGGCAACGACATGTTCGTCATCCCCAAGCCCATGGCGATCGACCGGCTTGAGGAAATCCTGATGGAGCACGGGATCATGGACTGAGCAAATCCTGACGGAGTACGAAATGATTGAGGAGGAACCAACGATGCAATTGATCAGGGCTATCATTCGCCCCAATAAAACCAACGAGGTCATCACCGAGCTGCTGGCGGCGGGCTTCCCCGCCATCACCAAGATGGAGGTGTACGGCCGCGGTAAGCAAAAGGGCATCATCGTGGGCAACATCCAATACGATGAAATTCCCAAGGAAATGCTGATGATCGTCTGCGACGACGAGAATAAGGAAGATATCGTCAAAATCATCATTCGTACGGCGCGCACCGGCGCGGGCAATTTCGGCGACGGCAAAATCTTCGTATCTCCGGTCAGCGAGGCGTACACCGTTTCCAACGGCAAGCCAGAACTGTAGAGGAGGCCGGATATGAAAGAGATTATCGCAATCATCCGTCCCAACAGGATCAACGCCACCAAACGAATCCTGATGGACAATCATTTTCCCGCCTTCACCTGCCGGTCCTGCCTCGGGCGCGGAAGGAAAAACGCGGATACCGAGCTGGTGGCCGCGCTGATGGAAGCGGGCAAGCTGCCCCAGGATGTCATCGGCGAGCACTTCACCGAGGCCACGCGGCTGATCGCCAAGCGCCTGTTCACGCTGGTTACCAGCGATGACCTTGCCGAAAAAGCGGTGCGCCTGATTATCGAAGCCAACCAAACGGGCAACCCCGGCGACGGAAAAATCTTCGTATGCCCGATTGCGGAGTCCTACCGCGTTCGCGACGGTGAGGCGGCCGACGAGATTTTCTGAGGAGGAATCAGCGTGTCAACACAGAGAGAACGACTGCTGGATCAATATTCCGCACGCGTTTATAAAAACCGGAAAGAGCATATCACGCAGCTGGAATTCGGCGGCGAGCCGGACAGCATTATCGCCAACACCCGTACCGTTCCAGGTATCATGACGGCGCGCGGCTGCTGCTACGCAGGCTGCAAGGGTGTGGTGGTCGGCCCGCTGAAGGATGTGTGCGTCATCACGCACGGGCCCATCGGCTGCGCTTTCTACAGCTGGGGCACGCGGCGCAACCGCGCCAAGCCGGGCCCGGACGGCAAGAACTTCATTCCCTACAGCATCTGCACCGATATGCGTTCCACGGATATCGTGTTCGGCGGGGAAAAGAAGCTGCAAAAGGCCATTGACGAGTGCATGAAGATCTTCGATCCCAAGTGCATCATGATCTGCTCCACCTGCCCCATCGGCCTCATCGGCGACGATGTGCAGGCCATCGCCAAGATCAACGAGCAGACCTACGGCATCACCGTGATCGCGCTTTCCTGCGAGGGCTACAAGGGTGTTTCGCAGTCGTCAGGCCATCACATCGCCAACAACGGCATCATGCGCCACATCATCGGCACCGGCGATCAGAAGCCGGAGGGCAAGTACACCGTCAACATCATGGGCGAATACAACATCGGCTCGGATGCCTGGGAAGAGGAGCGCATCCTACGCCGCTGCGGGATCACCGTCGCCAACGTATTCACGGGCGACGGCGCCTATGCCACCATGAAGAACGCGCATCTGGCCGATCTCAACGTATTGATGTGCCATCGGTCCATCAGCTATATCGCCGAAATGATGAAAACCAAGTACGGCATCGACTGGGTCAAGGTCAACTTTATCGGCATCGGCGCCACCTGCGAAAGCCTGCGCATGATCGGAAAATACTTCAACGACGCAAAGCTGCAGGAGCGCATCGAGGAGGTCATCGCCGACGAGCTGGAAACCATCCGCGACGATGTGGAGCATTACCGCCTGAAGCTCAAGGGCAAAACGGCGGGTATCTTCGCCGGCGGCTCGCGCAGCCACCACTATCAGAAGCTGCTGGAGGATTTCGGCGTGGAAACAGTCATCGCGGGCTACGAGTTTGCGCACCGCGACGATTACGAAGGCCGCGAGGTTATCCCCTTCATCAAACCGGACGCCGATTCCAAGAACATCGAGGAGATCACCGTGGAGGCCGATCCCGAGCACTTCCACCAGCGGTATTCTCCCGAAGAAATCGAGGAGCTGAACAAGCAGGGCGTCATGGTGAATTACTACGACGGTATGATGCGCGAGATGAAAGCCGGGCACGTGGTGGTGGACGATTACAACGCCTTTGAAACCGACGAGCTGATCAAAAAGCTCCGCCCCGATATCTTCCTGTCCGGTCTCAAGGATAAGTACACCATCCTCAAGGACGGCTGCGCATCCCGCCAGATCCACAGCTACGATTATTCCGGCCCCTACGCCGGGTTCCTGGGCGCGGTCAACTTCGGCCACGATATCACCATGACGCTGTATTGCGCGGCATGGCAGTTTGTGAAAGCGCCGTGGGAGATTACCCCGAACCTGGCAGGATCATTGGGAGGTGACAACTGATGCTTGATATGACACCCAAAGAAGTTGTGGAGCGCAAAGGCGCAACCATCAACCCCTGCAAAACGTGCGAGCCGGTGGGCGCAATGTACTGTGCGCTTGGCATCCACAAATGCATGCCCCACAGCCACGGCAGCCAGGGCTGCTGCTCCTATCACCGCACGGTGCTGGGCCGCCACTTTAAGGAGCCCGCCATCGCCACATCCTCCTCCTTCACGGAAGGCGCGTCGGTATTCGGCGGAAGAAGCAACCTGAATACCTCGGTGAAGAACATTTTCGATATCTACAATCCCGATATTATCGCCGTGCACACCACGTGCTTGAGCGAAACCATCGGTGACGACGTCAATTCCTACCTGATGGACATGAAGATCCCCGAAGGCAAAAAAGTCATCTACGCCAGTACCCCAAGCTACGAGGGCTCGCATATTCAGGGATTTTCCAACATGATGTGCGCGATCATCAACCAGCTCGCCGTGGAAACGCCCGAAAAAAACAGCAAAGTGGCGCTGTTTCCCGGCTGGGTGGATCCCGGCGACAGCCGCGAGCTGAAGCGCCTGGCGGCGGAGCTCGGCGCCGAGCCGATGATGCTCCCCGATCACGATAATTCGATGGATACCCCCATGACCGGCCGCTACGAATACTACGGCGAGGGCGGTACGCGGATCCCCGATATCGAGCAGATCGGCGGCAGCCGCGCACTGATCGCGATGGGCCATATCGGATCTGCGGAGCCCGCCAGTCTGATGATGAAGAAATTCGAGCTTCCGACGGAGCTCGTCCCACTCCCCGTGGGGATTGCCTTTACCGACCGGTACATCATGGCCCTGAAGGGCATTTCCGGTCAGGAGGTTCCCAGGGAGCTGGCAAACGAGCGCGGTCGCGTGGTGGACCTGATGCTGGATTCCAGCCAATACACCTATCAAAAAAAGGTGGCCGTGTACGGCGATCCCGATATCGTCTACGGCATGACCTCCCTGTGCCTGGAGCTGGGGATGATCCCCAAGTACGTCATCACCGGCACGCCGAAGCGGGAATTTGAAACCCTGATCACGGACCTGCTCAACCAATACGGTGTGCAGGAGGAATGCATCGTCAAATCGGATACCGACCTGTTCTACATGCATCAGCTCATCAAGAACGATCCCGTGGACCTGCTGCTGGGCACCTCCTACGGCAAGTACATCGCCAAGGCGGAGGATATCCCCATCGTGCGCATGGGTTTCCCCGTGCTGGACCGCTACGCCGGCACCATACAGCCCGTGGTCGGCTACCGCGGTGCGACGCGCATGATCGAAAAAATCCTCGAAGCGCTGATGAGCCGCCAGGACCGCGACGCGGCGGACGAAGACTTCGAGTGTGTAATGTAAGGGAGGGGAGAAAAATGGTATCGCCAAAGTATCATGTATTTATCTGCACCAGCAGCCGCCTGAACGGCCCGCCCAGCGGCGCCTGCGCAAAGAAAGACAGCGCCAGCCTTCTGCTCACGCTGATGCAGGAGGTGGAGGACCGCGACCTGACCTCCGACGTGATGATCAGCAACACGGGCTGCTTCGGCATCTGCCAGAACGGACCGGTCATGGTGGTGTATCCGGAGGGCATCTGGTACGGCAGTCTGGATGAAGAGAAAATCCTCAGAATATGCGAGGAGCATTTTGAGGAAGGCAAGCCTGTGGAGGAGTTTATGATTTAGGTTTCTGGACCGACCGGAACGGAGGCAGCTATGATCCGGATCATCGACAGAACGCTTGTGATCCTGGAAGCATTCGATCTCCCGGAGCTGCCGCTCCGGGAGATTGCGGAGCTTCTGTTTGCCTGCGGCGCCAATTTTCTGGAGGTCACGCCCACCGCCTACCGGCAAATGGAAGGGATGCAGGGCGCGCAGTTCATTCTGCGTATCCAAAATCCCGAAGAAGCCAGGGCATACGCGGATTGCCAGGATATCAAGCGGTTTGTCTGTAAATCGCGCGCCGATACGGCGCTTCGCGTCTATCCGGAGATCACGATCAACGACATGCGGGATTTCTTCACCGTGGAGCGCTTCCGGCGCTGCGACCGTGTGCGCGTCTGCGGGCTGGCGGACTGTGTGCTGCAGCCGATGAACCAGGCCTTTCAAAACCTGAAATCCGCTTTCGAGGGCTCCATCGAGTTTGCGGCGGACAACGATTGCTATTCCGCCACAAGCCTCACCCTGCAATGGACAATGATGGGCGGCATGGAGGTTGTGACTTCCTTTATGGGCATGGGCAACATGGCCGCGTTTGAAGACGTAACGCGCCTGCTGTTCTACCTGAAAGGGCGGCGCTCCCGCAGCGCGCTGAACGCGTTACGTCAGCTGGAGGTCCGCTTAACCTCTATGCTTCTGGCGAGTGAAAGCGCATGAAGGCAGCGCGCTTCATCACCGATATCACGCTTCTCAGCTTCTCCAAACGCATACCGCCCAGGGAACGCGTGGAGTGGGCCGGGAAGCTGGACGCTATCGGCGTGCACGAAATCGTAATGGGCCTTTCCTCCCGCCGGGAGCTGGAGGCCTGCGGGCAGGTGATCCGCCGCGCGCAGCAGGCCGTGTACGTTCCAATGGACCCTGTCCAGCTTGCCAGGGCGCTGCGCAGCGGCGTGCGCAGCATTCACGTGGAAATTCCGATATCCTATCCGATGATTTACACGGTCTACAGGAAAAACAAGGATTGGGCCAGGAAAACCATGTGTGAATGCAGGGATATGGTGGCGGAGAGCGGCGCAAGTCCGACGCTGGTGCTGGCGGATGCCTCGCGCGCGGAGCCGTACTTTCTGGAATCCCTGGTACAGCTCTCCGAGGGTATGCACATCGAAAAGCTGATCGCCAAGGATTTGATGGGCATTCAGACGCTTTCAGCCTGTGCGGAGCTAATCGGCACGCTGCTGTCCTTCGGATACGAGCTGGGCTACGAGGGCAGCGACCAATTCGGCCTTTCCGTCGCCAACACCATTCAGGCGCTTCGTTCGGGCGCAGCGCACGCCAACTGCTGTCTGGGCAATGTGGGCGGCGGGTGTGACCTCAGAAGGCTTTTGCAAACCACAGCCCGCATTTTTCAATACGGGATCGACCGGAAAGGAGCCGAGCACCTTGACAGAACCTTTAAGCAGCAATACCGCGGCGAGCGGCTGCGGGAACGGGAAAACAGCCGGCCTGCGGATTGCCGTCTTCGCTGACGGCAGCGGGATGCCGTCGGCTCCGCACGAAGCGCGCCGCATCGCCTTTTTCACCAAGGAAAACGGCAGCTGGAAGGAGACGAAAACGCTGAGCCTTCAACCGGTTCACGGGGAAGCGGTATCCGGGTTCCTCCGCGAGCTGGGAACGCTTGTCGGGGACGCGCAGGCGATCGCGGGTTCCTCCATCGCGGGAATCGCCTATTCGGTGCTCAACAAGCAGGGCAAGCATATCTTCGAGATCACCGACATCTCTCCCGAACAGCTCAGCGGCATCGCCGGGGACATCGCCATGATGGAGGCCAAGCGCAAGCTTTCAGCCAACGTGTTCTGGCATACCCGCCCCGTGGAAACGGACGTCGCGGGCGTGTATTCGCTGGATCTGGCCACGGCGCTGGAAGAAAATCCCGATCTGTCGTCCAAAATGATCCTGAAACCGTTCCTGAAAAGCACGCCGTTCACGGAGCTGACGATCCTCTGCCGGCACGTACCCAACTGGCTTGCGCAGGAACAAACCCTGACGATCACACAGAAACAACGCGGCGAAACCCTGGTGGTCACCGTAACCAAGCGACTTTGCGGGGAGGCATCGTCATGAGCAGCTACATTGATCTGGGAAACGGACAACTGCAATTGCCGTTCGGCATTCTAAGCGGCATCACTTCGATGGAAAGCAGGTCCGACGGCAGCCTGCGGTCCGTTTCGATAAACGAAAAGAACGTGATTCTCACCCATGCGGGCGACCTGTGCGCGGCTTATACAGAAACGCCGCGGCGCAAAAACAAGCCCTCCGTCCAGTTCTTTGAAAACGGGCTGGCGAAGATCGTCTCGCTGGAAGAACAGCAGGAAGTCATCACGCCCATCGGCGAGCTTCCCGCGGAGCTTGTCACCTTTTACAAGAGCGGCGAGCTGCACCGCGTATTCCCCGTGGACGGGCAGATCAGCGGCTTCTGGACGGAGGAGGAGGAGCGCGCGATGAACATTCCCCTCACCTTCGACCTCGGTTTCACCACGTTCACCGCCATGCTCTCCTCCATCAGCTTTTACAAGAGCGGCTCCATCCAAAGCATCACGCTGTATCCCGGCGAGATCGTCACGCTGGATACACCGCTGGGTGTCTTCACGGCCAGGCACGGGCTGTCCATGTACGAAAGCGGCAGCCTCCGCTCGTTCGAACCCGCGTCGCCCGTGAACATCCAAACCCCAATCGGCAAGATCGCCGCGTTCGATCCCCTCAGCAACGGCATCAACGCCGACAGCGGCTCGGTACTTTTTTCGCCGGAAGGC
>Ga0116164_10001703_pt1 | contig 16309 bp, 10 predicted proteins | sample AD_UKC109_MetaG_FD_89888 | JGI IMG/M metagenome (GOLD analysis project Ga0116164, IMG submission 89888) | Active sludge microbial communities of municipal wastewater-treating anaerobic digesters from Hong Kong - AD_UKC109_MetaG | ecosystem: Engineered > Bioreactor > Anaerobic > Digestate... | reverse complement strand
TGTTATCTGGATTACTCACCCATTGATAAGCCATCTGAACGCTCGGGTCTGTGCTGCTCCCCGCCCCGTTCATGAACAGCATATCCATCATGTAATTCAGTTCTTTTTCCGAATCACTGATCTGATACTGCTGTGTCAAATTGTTGTTTGTATTGCTGCCCGAAGTTGTGTTGCCGCTGTTTGTGTTATTGCCCGAACCGGCAGTATCGGCATACGGCGCCGCTCCCATATTGGGAATGGTCTCGCCGGCAGGATTCACTTTCACGCTGTTGCTTTCTGTGGTTTCACCCGCAGTATACCCTAAATTTACCGGATTGTCAATTGCGCTCGTACGGATCTCTTATGTCCGACATTTCATAATCCGAGCCTAAAAATCCCTTGTCTTTTGGTTCCTGTATTCCCTATCGTATAAAAAATTCAGCAGGGTAGATACCCTGCTGAATTTAGCATTAAATTCCAAGAAAAAAGCTTTAATTATTTGGCACAAAAACCAGCTTTTTCATCAGATCGCCATAAGTGTCTTTGGCATGGATAAAATACTCACCCGGTGCGATTTTCAAATTATATTCCTTCATGTATGTGTAGAGGTTCCACTCAATTAAATCCGGATCAAACATATAAATCGTTTCTTCACCTGCGAAACCCATGTCTCTCTTCAATCTCTCGGCATCAAATACGTCTTCGTCTTTCACAACGAAATTTGGAACTTCGACAACCTCGCCCGAAGATATAGTATAGTTGAATTTTGCTCCGTAATGAAGGTAAAATTCGATGCAGTCATCCGTTTTCCATTTTATAAAAGCGTGCGGATCACCCGTGTCTTCATATAAATAAGGAGTTTCATATAACAATTGCCATTGATCTTCGGCAATATCATAGAGATATACATACTGCATAGACCCCAGCCCGTTTTCACCGTCGAAATGACGTCTGTTAAAGGTTGCGATCTGCGTGCCTGCCTCATTCACGTCGGAATCGATAATAGAGCTCCATTCGATATCTTTAAAGTAGCTATTATCCATGATATCATGTTCTTGGCTTGTTTCAATATTGATGATGGTTTCTTGATCGACCAACACCCGCCGGTTATCAATCCATTTTACAGTTTTAATAAACTCATAAAGATAATCTTTAACGTAATGATCAAAATCGTTCAAGAAAAGATAGCTAATGTAATATGTCCAGTCGGAATTTAGATACCCAATGTTAGCCACTATTTCAATATATTGATTTTTCCCGTCGGGAGAGGGATGGACATTGAATGCTTCCACGAATTTAATAAATGCATCGTCCTCTAAATGCGGCTGTAAAATCGCCTTATATTCATCCAGCGAATAAGATGAACCCAATGGAACGCTCGGTTGGCTCAAATCGTCGGGTATGTCGTCTGCTTTGCTTGACACCGGGTTCGAAACGGCGGGAATGCTGCTTGCATCACTTGACTTCGGGTGATACTGACATCCCGAAATCAAGACAAACATACAGAGTAGTAATAGAATTGTGCGTTTTAATCCCATAAAATTTTGCCTCCTGTATTGATAACCTCTTCGGGGTCATAGAAATAATATGTAACATCATTGGTTCCTTTATATGATTTTCCGTTAGAAGCATATCCAAGAGGATCATGTGAATACTTTTCCACATCACTGCATGTAAATACCATTATATGCAGGTGAACGCCCATGTCGTTTTTTCCCTCTTTATTAACATGCCCGCCTGAATTTCCCATTATGCCAATCGGTTGACCGGAGTCCACATGATCTCCTTTTTTCACAGAATTACTATCCAAATGCATATATGCAGAGAAGAAAACTTTTCCGGTAATTTTATTTTCATGTCTAATAATAACTGTTAAACCGTTTCCACCTTTTCCACCAGCGTTACCATTATCGTGAACGTAAACCACATCACCGTCATATATTGAATATAAATTTAAATTTGTATTATTCTTATTGCCAATATCAAGCCCTATGTGTTTTCCGTCCTTACTGGAAACGTCCGCTCCGAATGCTCTTGTGGTATTGGGAAAGAGGTCCGTAGGTGTGTGGAAGTTCCCAAAATTATCGTTTCTCTCTTTTATTTCATCATAGTCATAATTATTTGTACCGACATTCCCAATTGCGATTCCCTGTGAACGCTTTATCTGATCATCTCGCATTGTTTGAGTTTCCAAATTATGAACGGTGGGATCATTTTTCGGGTTAGCGTTGTTTGAACTGCTACTCAAATTTTCCATGAATGACTTAAATGCTTCCATAACCTCCGCCGGAATTTTTCTTCCCCTGTTTTCCAAGTTCGTGATATATTGATATGCCATTTGGACACTCGGATCAGCGCTGTTTGCTGCTCCATTTAAAAACATCATATCTTCAATGTAATTATAATCCAGATCCCAATTTATATCCCCATACTTCGAAAAACCCATATCAGGTATATCTATATCCGTTACATCCGTTCTCGAGTTATCGTTTCCCGTGGTATCACCCGCAGTATACCCTAAATTTACCGGATTGTCAACGGCGCTGTTTTGCGAAAATTGCTCTTGCCGGGCGGCTTCAGTACTTAAATCATAACTTGAATTTTTTGTGTTGTCAACATTTTCTTGGTTAAAGCCGTCGACATTTTTCGACAATGTCGCATCCTGTAATCCGGCGTTGTACATGGCTTCGATGGAGTCCAAATAGCCTCCGGCGGCGGCATTGGCCCTCGTTTCTCTGTCTAAATCTATCCCATTCAACCCCGCGTTGTAAGCGTCAACAAGGTCGTCATGCCCCATTCCTTCTTCACCGAATTGCGGGCTTTTCACTGTAATGTCATCTATTGTTTTCGCCCCATTCGTTCCCGTTTTCGGATCGACTTTAACCTTGCTGCCGCTTGCTGAATTAGCAGTCGTTTTGGCTGCTGTGTTCGCAGTCGGAATGGCGCTTCTGTTCACGACGTCATCTTCCGACTCAATGATTGGCTGTGTTGCCGTGGAGGTTGCCGGCGCCTGTTCGTCCGGTACATCAACTTCCGGCGGATGATAGGTTTCGATTAGATTTACCGGTTGATAAACGTCATCCATACCCGGGATCTCCGGCGCGGTGTAATTCAACTCCCGCATTCTTTTTTCTCTCAATTCCTTCAGACGTTTTCTCAATAATTCAAAACTCATTTTATTCTCCCCATTCATTTTTATCCTTCATTTCCCGTTGCTTCCCGTCGGAAGTACTCCTGCCTATAGTATAATTTTTCCTATGCTTTTTCGCGACCCCATTCGGCATTCTTATAAATCAACTTTATTTCCCCGTTTTATCCGATTTTCAGAATGACTCTGTCAACTTTATGCAAATCCATAAGCCATCCGTTTGAGTCCTAAATCGATGGATATAAAAACAGAGGAGCCCTAAAAGCTCCTCTGAAATCACTGTAAATTCACTTATATCTTTGTCTGTTGTTTTACCGTGCTCGATCCGTCGACTATAAGATTTCCGCTGTATTCGACGGTCTTAATGCTGCAGTTTTTACCGATGATGACGTTTTTGCCGCGCACAATATCCGCCGTGGTATTTTCGAGTTCAATCTCATCGCCTTCAATCGTACCGGTCTCCAGCAGGTCATCTCTTCTGCGTCCGAGCCAGAATCCCGAACCGCCGCCCAATTTTACCGTGATTTTCCCGCCGCCGATGCTGCCGACACTGCATTTCCCGCCGAGATTGATTTCAACGGTTTCGGCATTCAACAGACCCGATACGCCGCAGCCACCGCTGAGGACAATGCGTTCCGCTTCCATATCAGTCGCCTTAATCGCACCGGATGCTTTGATGGTGTTTGCTTTAATCGCTTCTCCGATTTTAGCCGCGCCCGAACACGTGATGCTCCCCGCGTCGATATTCCCGGAACAATGAAATGACCCCGAACATTTGATATCGCCCGAACAGAGGATGTCGCCGTCCGCCTTGGCGGAACCCGAACAATGCAATTCCGTGCAGGAAATACTCCCGTTGATTTTTCCCGAACCGCTGATTTTAACATTGCCGTATTCACCGGCTGCAATCGTCCCGCTGCCCGAGATATGCATATCGTTTTTACTCATGATAACCATCCTTTCGTTGTCAGCTGTGTTGTATTCGGCGATTTTAATGATAAATCAGTAGTTTTTGCAATAACCTCGCAAATCTCCAGAATCCATGACTTTATATCCATTATTTATTTCCTCCTTAATTCCTGCGTAATGTCGATTTCTTTATCTCCGTTCTTGATTTTTATGACCGTGATCTGCTCGAAGTCATATCCGGTCTCCCCGAATTTTGTGCCGACAATGAGCAGCCGTTTCCCCCGCTGACCCTCGCTGAACTTTTCCGCGAGGTCTTTGAGTGAGGCCTCGTCTTTCGAACCGATGATTTCTTCCATTCGTGCGCAGATCAGCACTTTATCGAAAAATGTCTCCTGTCCTGTCGGAGCCGCTTTTTTAATAAACCACTCTTCGGGGATCAGCCCCATACGTTTCCAGCGGTAAAGCGCCCCGTAGGAAATGCCGTATTTGTCCAAAAGTTCTTTTTTTGAAATCAGTTCCCGTTCCACTCTACATCCTTCCTTCCCGGTTGGATTCGGTTAAATTAATTGTCATGTTTTCTCCTCTCCTTCCGCGATTCGTAACATTGTTACGGTCATAGTATATCGTAACATTGTTACGATGTCAATAGTTTTTTGAAAATATTTCAAAAATTTTATAAATTCAAAAAACCGGAGCTTTCGGTCGTTTTTCATACCGCTTGTAAGCTCCGGTTGTCTGCGTCAATATTTATAAACGATCGGGATAATTATTCTCTATCCCCGCCAGTTCTGATGATATTCACTGATATCGTGCCCGTCGATCGACAGCACACGATACAAATTGCCGTAATCGTCGTTCTCAGCGAGCATCCGATCAATTTCCTCTTTGTGACCGAGTTTTTTGGTGATATTCCAGACCGGAAGCACCGGAATTCGAAAATTGCTGTCCCATGCAGCTATACCGTCGGCGCCGGCGGCATACATTCGTTTCGCTGCATCGAGATAAATCGAGGGTCTTTCCCGTTCCCAGGGCAGCTCGGAATATACGCGAATATGGTACCGATCCGCAATCTCTTTGAATTTCGGAATATCCTTGCAGATATTTTCAACTTCGTTAAAATGCCGGCGGCGCAAAACGACCTGTGTCTTCAGCTTTTCAGACAGCTTTTCAAGATCGATCACGGACGGCTGATCCGTTTTCATACAACCCCCGAGATCCTCAAAATGAGTCATATTGGATTGAATGACGCTGTCGATCAGGCCTTCACGCGCCCAGGTCTCAACATCCAGCCCAAAATTCTTGCTGCCTTCAACGTCATAATAGACATGTACGCAGATTTTCGGTTTTTTTCTGTTCTCCCGTACCGCAAGTTCATCCAAAGAAACGCGGAGTTCGCGCATAAAACCGGTCATAAATGCGCACCATACGCCGTTCAACCGCTCGTCCGCGACCGGGAGTTCGCACGGATTGACCCCTGGATAACGCTGTTCAAATAATTGCTTAACGGGTTCTTCAAAGGCGACATGAATTCCGCGGGTGAACACGAGCGAAACGCCGTCGAACCCGGCTTTCACCCTGTCCGTCAGCCAATTCACTTGGTACTGCCGCACCGCCTCATAAGCATAAGACATCGCGCCGTCAATAACTTTCCCGCAGCGGTTCACTTGATTGAATTCGGGATGCTCATCGACAAACCGAATGGCTTTATGGTTGTTGAACGGCGTGCAAAAATTCGCAAGGTTCATGCGGTTTGCGGCATAAAGCTGAATACCGAATTTATGCGCGCAATTAACCATTTCACGACAAGCTGCATCCTTGTTTTCTGTTTCTTCTTCGCTTTCGTAACCTGTATACTGCAACGAGACGTCCTGGGATGCAAACCGTATGTCGCTGTCTGCCATGGCATTGATCATCAGCCCATATTCTTGAATGCTTTTAAAATTATAATCATGAAAAATACCGGGATCAACATAGGTATAGAGCCTTTTCGTCTCTTTCCCGATAAACATCTCTTTATGATCCGCGACTTCCTGCTCGCTCATCGGTTCGCAGCGCACCCAGACCAGTGCGGAACTGAACTCGTTGTGGTGTTCGATTGTCAGATTTTGTCCCGTCAAATCAGCACATTTCCAAAAAACCTCTTCGACATATTCGTAAGGACCCCACCCTTTTTCCGATGCTCTTGAATAAACCGGATAATGACAGCGGTCGGAATCCAGCTTGAAATAGGTTGTCGTCCGGTTCTCAATATGAAGAAGGCAGAGATAAATCCGGTGCCAGCCATGAAGACCGAGAGACAGCATCATAGCTCCGGCGTCGCTTCCCTTTCGCGCCAAAAGCATATTCCCTTTATAATCCCCAATTTCATAATCCACTGCCCGCCACCCCGACGGTGAAATTGTCCCGGAGATCACCCGTGACTTCAAATCGCAAAAAATGATGGGTTCCTTCATTTATGTTCCTCCGCAGCCGTTTTCTTTTTGCACAGTATAACATTTTTCGAAAAAGATGCAAACCCGTTTTGCAAAAAAATCGCTTTTTATCGTATATTTATTTGACATAAAAATTTTTTGTCGATATAATCTACACGAGGTGAAAGTTTAAAAATAAATTTTCAAGTCGGGGAATTTTCTTCTTCGAATTTTACCGAATCAAATCAAATTCCCAATAACTACGAAAGGGCAATCAATATCATGCCGATCGAATTAAAAAACCGACGCGAGGTCTTTTGGGATAAAACCCTCTGGGCCGAACACAAGGGCGTTGAAATTAAAACCCATCACCCGCAGTACCGCGGAACGGCTTTTACCTGCAATGCACCTTGGGAAGGTAATGTCTGCGGGTATTTTACGATTTTTAAAGACGGTGATTTATATCGCATGTACTACCGTGCATCCGATCTGCAACTCACGCGTAAAGAGACTGTCGGTATCGGGCGGTATTGCTACGCCGAAAGCCGTGACGGAAAGCACTTTACCCGCCCCGAACTGGGCATCTGCGAATTTGAAGGCAGCAAGAAAAACAATATTATCATTCAGGAAGGTTCTTTGGACAACATCTCCTTTTTCCTCGACGAGAACCCAAATTGCGATCCGGGTGAAAAATATAAAGCATTGACCGGAGAATTTGGCAAAGATTTAGTTTTGCTGACCTCGCCCGACGGCATTCATTTTACAAGAAAAGAACGCCTCGACATTGACGGTGCGTTCGACTCGCTCAATCTGGCTTTTTATGATAAAGAACGCGGCGAATATATGGCCTATTACCGCGACCTGCACGACTATACCGGCGAAAACAAATGGACCGGCATCCGCGATATCCGTAATTCCCGCTCCAAGGATTTTCTCCATTGGAAGCACCTCGGGCAACTCAACTACGGCAAAAACGCGCCCGATTTTCAAATGTACACCAACAACGTCCGCGCTTATGAACGCGCGCCGCACATGTACATCGGCCTGCCCACGCGTTATACCGAGCGCAATGTCGATCCCGAAAATTTAAAATATCTGCCAGACCGCGAACACCGCGAGGCCGTCATCAAACAGTGGGGACGCAGCGGCTATGCGATGACCGATACAATGATCATGACCTCCCGCGACGGTCTGCGCTTCCGCCGCCCGTCCGAGGCCTATGTCACACCCGGCCCGGAGCGCGAAAACAACTGGTATTACGGCGACTGTTATTTTGCCAACGCGATGCTGCAGACCGCCGGAGAGCGCCCGGGTGATGCGGATGAGCTCTCAATTTATGCCGGTGACCATTATCGCGTTGAAAACGTCGAACTGATGCGGTTCGGTGTGCGGCTCGACGGCTTCTTCTCACTTTCAGCGGGTTATCCGGGCGGGCAAATGACCACCAAACCCCTGACGTTCACGGGCGACCGTCTGACGGTCAATTTTGCCACCTCGGCAGCCGGATATGTGAAGATCACCCTTTGCAGTGAGGACGGAACACCCCTGCCCGGTTATGAAAGCCCCCGCCTGTTCGGCGACAGCGTCTGCCGTCCGGTGGATTTCGAAAAACCGCTCTCGGCGCTCTCCGGAAAATCCGTCCACCTGCGTTTTGATCTCTGTGACGCAGACCTCTACTCCATAAAATTTGAATAAGTTCCGTCATCTACATTAAAAAGCGGTCGTCAGACCGCTTTTTTGATTACAGGAAATATATTGTAATATAAGAATATTGGTGTTATAATAAAAACAACAGCATTGCCGCAATTTTGCTTCCAAAAAAGAATAAATGATTTAAGAAAGGGACTTTGTGTATGAACGACAATGACACTTCTTTAGCAACATCAAATGAAGCATCGCCGACAGATGAAATTTTAACCTGCAGAAAATGCCGCGCGGAATGGGAACCCGGGAGTGAGGTCTGTCCGTGGTGCGGTGCGGACAAATCCGGAACTCAAAAGCTGCCTTTTACGTTCAAATTTCCGAAAATTGAGCCCAAGGAATCCAAATGGAATCAAAAACGTGCTGTCCCGATCGGCAAAGCCATCCCGATTCTGCTTCTTTCCTGCGTTTTCGGCGCGGCATTATATTTCTTATTACCGGTTATATTGACGCTTTCCGCGTTTCTTTACTATGTAATACTTGTTCTGGTGATATATGCTGCTGCCAGTTTGGGCCTATCCTTCGGTATATCCGCAATCTTTAAACGCTTAATCAATGTTTGGGGGAAAGGTAACAGCACCTGGCTCACCGTAGTCACATCGCTGATTATTTTTGTTCCCTCCGCGTTGTACAATACAATCGTGTTTTGGGCCGCGGGCGGTGTTACGGGATTCATGTCTTTAATCATGGGGCTCGCTCTTCCGATTCTCGGCATTGTGGGTATTGCGATATTTAATGAACAGATCAAAAGCGGCAAGTTCTGTCCGTACTGTGATTCAAATGCATATTTGCGCAAGGATGTTTTAAAAATACATAGCTGCAACACGGAAGAACTGATCAGGCGAATCAGTGAAAATGAGCCGAAAAGCGCATTGTTCGATCTCAACACGCCTGAAATGAGCAAGTTTGCTTTCACATCGGTTGATTTATGCATTTGCAAAAAGCAGGGTTGCCGCCATGCATTGATTCAAATTTATCAACACATGATGCATATGACATACAATAAGCAAAACAACCAGTGGCAGGAAAACGATGAAAACCAACTGATCGCAGAGCATGAAATATCAGATTTCATATTCGATTCATGGGCTGCGGAATGGGATAAAAAGGACAAGTTGGCGTAAAATCCTATCATAATCTTGATTTTTCATATCCAGACATCATCACTTTTCATCGTCAATTATAAGAACCCCGCCTGTTTGGCGACAGTGTCTGCCGCCTGGTGACATTCAAAAACCCGCTCTTAACGCTCTCCGGCAAACCTATCTGCTTGCGTTTCGAGCTTTGTGACTCCGACCTCTATTCGATGAAACTCGAATAATAAATCTCAAAAAGGCGGTCAATATGGCCGCTTTTTTTGAAAGTTATAAGGAAATTTCTTGTAATTCTAACGTCATTGCGTTATAATTTAAATAATGGAGGTATATTAAAATGAAAAAATTTTGTATTGCATTTATATTGATCCTCTGTACGCTTTTATGCGCCTGTGGGAATATCGTCACAGGCAATTCGCCCGCGACAACCGCGAGCAGTTCCGAACCGACGAAGACCGAAAGCGATATCGCCATTGAGGAATACAAGACCATCGAGGATCTCGTTGGATATGCTGATGTCGTTTCCATCAGCAGAGTAACATATGATTTTAGCGAAATGGAAACGTCCTTTATAGATGAAGAAACTGAAACGGCGATAAACGAAGTCACTAACGACACGATAACATATGAAATCGTTTATACGGTCGACGGATTTAGGATTACCGGATATATCTCTGCACCCTCCGATTATCTTACGAACAATTATCCGATCTTGATTTACAACCGCGGAGGCAATGGCGATTACGGTGCAAATACAGCGGAAAGCATTGCAAGATACGCTTATTACTTCCAGTATATCGTAGTTGCGACGCAATACCGCGAAACGGGAATCGGAACCGGCAGAGATCGGTTCGGCGGTGAAGACGTCAACGATGTACTCTTTCTTGTAAATATGACGCAATCCATAGCGTTCGGGGATCAAGATAAGGTATATATGCTCGGTGTATCGCGCGGCGGTATGGAGACATGCCTTGCCATCCGCCAGGACACAAACTCCGTTATCAAAGCGGCGGTTTCCGTCTCGGGCGTCTATGATTTGGAAAGCCTCTATTCCTTCCGCACGGACATGCAGGATGTGCTGAAAAACCGTATCGGCGGCACTCCTTCTGAGGTTCCCGAAGAATACGAAAAACGCAGCGCAGTGACCTTCGCGGATCAAATCAATATTCCGATTCTGATCATTCACAGCACGCGCGATCAAAAAACTCCTTATTCAGATGCAAAAAATTTTGCGGAACTGCTTGAGCAATACGATAAAAGTTATGAATTCATCACCCGCAGGGACAATGCTCACGGCATTGAAAGCCCTGATGAAATCAATACCATCATCGAATGGTTCGAGAGCTTATAAAAGTTCCATATCCTATTAACATTTTATGATATGATAAATTAATATTTTAAATTTTTATCTTTGAAGGAAAGGTGGTCGGCATGAAAAAATTCAATCCACTAAAAAAGATTCATTTTATCAAAATCATCGCCTTGTGCATCTGCATGATATTATTAGTCACCGGCTGCCAAGGTGTCACCGAATCAATCCCGACATCTTCCCGCTGGGTCAGTTCGGAAGGCCCAACCATTACATCGCTTATGCCAAGTACGCAGACTTGGCCCTATGTCTCGAGCCAACCCGGCACAGAAGAGAGCAGTGCTCCTGCTTCTTCAAGCTTGACAACTTCACAGCTCGAACAGATTGAAAGAATTCGCATGGTCATACTTCAAGCGGGTGATTTCGGTCAGAATATATGTGCATTCGATAACGGTGTTCCTCTCGCGTCCGGTTTGTTTCCGGATCAAGCGGTGTGGATAAAAGACCGAGTCGGTACAAACGTTTATTTATATAATATTCAATATCCCTACACAGTTTTCCCCGCTTTTCCGTCGGCTTCTTTTCATTATTCCGTCTATTCCGACACGTTTCAGGATGAATATGCAACTGCCGGTTATGAGTGGGGATTCGGCGGCTGGATCGCCTTCACCGACGACGATTATCCTTTCAACTTCCCCATTACTCATCACGCCTATACCGCCGATGCCCAACCGGCCCGCCCTGATTGGAAAGAGGCCTTTATTCCGTTAATTGAAGAGAAAACCGGTTATGACGGAGGATATGATATCTCCGACACCCCGTTAATCATCACCGATGTATGGCGGTTCGACCTCGACGGTGACGGCATTGACGAGGAACTGGTTCGTGCCTGCAACGAAGTACAGATCCCCAAAACCGATCAGGAAGTAAAACCTGCAAGTAAAAACACAGGCATTTATAATATCATGATCCTCTTCAGCACGACGCTGGAAACGACCGTAATTTACAAAGAGAGTTACTTTATTAATAAATTTGTTAACGAGGAGTTTTATGCATTTGAATACGAAAACATTGAAAACCGCGGTTCCGGCACAACCGACACGTGCGTTTTACAATATGACAGCGAAGGCAATCTCATCCTTTGTCCTTATTATAAATACGGTGAGTATTGGATTATCCGTCCTCAAATCCCGATCGTCTGCGACGCGGACGGCGACGGAAAGCCGGAATTGATTGTTGTCAAACGCCCAAATGAATATTGGCGTGTCGCTGTGTATAAAGCGGGGCTTGACAGCGGCGAGCTGCTCTGGTGCGAAAATACCATGCACCCGTAAAAAAATATCTGCAAACCCTGTTTTTTATTTGTGAAAAAGGTGGAATTTTATTTATTCTTATGCTACAATAAAAAGCGTAAAACACTTATGAAGAAACAATTTCCTTTTTTTGGGGGAATTTTTTCTGTTGTGAACTCAGTCCTCAGAAACTATATAACTGGAGCGATAATATGAAGTTCAAAAAAATGATTGCCGCAGTGTTAGCTTTTATGTTAACGGCTGCATTTTTTAATGTGCCGGCGGCGGCAATCACATCCCCCTCCATTACTATGGGTGCAGTGGTGCGTTCCGACGGAGATCTGTATTACCCGGGTCTGACCGTCTCGGGCAGCGAAATCAGAACCGTCCTGATCAGTTTTTCCGCCGAGGTCACTTCCGGGGATAAAATCGTACTTCCGGACACACCGGCGGGCTTTACCGTCTCCGCGAGTTCATCGACCAACGACTACGCCAAGCGTATCAATGTGGACAGCAGTGTGACAAGCGACGCGATACAAAGTTATCTGCGTGCCGTCGGATATGAGCTGGGCGGTGAGACACAATCCGTGCAGATCGTCATTACCAATGATAATATCGAATATGATACATTTTATAATACCGATACGCAGCATTATTATCAATTTATCTCCGCCCCCTCCGACGGCGTTGCCTGGACAACAGCCTATGCCGCAGCAAAGGGTATGTCTTATTTGGGCAGATCGGGCTATCTCGCAACTGTCACAAGTGTGGATGAGGATGTCTTTTTAAATTCTCTTTCCGCCGGCCAGACCGGTTGGTTGGGCGGCACAGTCTTAGCAAACAGCGGATCAGTAACCGATAAAAACGGCTTAACGAGCGGCCCTCTGCTCTACTATTCGTCTTTCGATGTGAACAATGCGGTTTCCAGCGGTTGGTACTGGGCTTGCGGACCGGAAATCGGAACAGAATTTTACAGCGTGAAAAGCATCAATGACGTGAGCGGAGCAGATGACGAAGCAAAAGCCGCAGTTGCAGATGCACTGACGGATGATGCCAATCCTGACGCTTACTACAATTGGTCAAGAGGCAACGCCTATGAACCCAACAACACCGTTTCAGACACAGGCCGCGATGAAAATTGCCTGACGACGCTGTTTCTTTCCGAACGCATCGGAAAACATGATACGTCGTTTACCTGGAACGATATTGCGTACAATTTTATTGACCAAACCAATGATTATTCAGCTAAGGGCTATTTTGTCGAATACGGCGATTGGGAAACCGGAGATTCCGGCAGCGGAGACTCCACATTCGCATCTGCCGGCAGTACGCTTTCTGTTAAGCCTGTTTTGACGGCGGGCGATGTCACACGGACCACAGACACCACGGGAACTGTAAAATTCACCTCCAGCGAAGCGGGAGAATACTATTATGCGATTGTCGCTGCCGGTACAACCGCACCCACAATAGACACTTCCGCCACGGGAACGGCCTGCATTGCCGGTGAAAACACCATCACCAATCCGACCGGCCTGACAGCAGGTGCGAAGGATATCTATATCAAAGTGAAGAACGCGGCAAACACCGTCAGTGACGCATTGAAAATCGAAATTCCGGCTTGTTTGAAGCTCACCGATATAACATGGAAGAGCACGACCTCCTACACTTGCGGCCTTGAGCTTCCGTCTACGTCGAAAATGGTTACAATCTCGGTGAACAGCGGGTATTTTACCGTTCCTTCACTCGGCAGCGGTACGCTTACCTTCCTCGGCGGAACCAACGGATCGATTTACATCGACACCTTTACCTCCGCACAACAGTTTGCCGGCGCCGTCTTTTCCTTCACGGATAACACAGCGGCCCAAACATTGTTGAGCAATATCATCTATTCGACGGAAGGAGAGACACCCCAAACCATCACAACCTGGTCAAGTACCGTCTCACCCCAGGGCAACGACATTTACTTTGAAGGGCATTTTTACCGTTATGTCGCGGGCAGTATCGACTGGATCAGCGCTGTGCTTGCGGCGGGAAGCACAGTGGATCCGTATTTCGGAGGCCGCGGCTACATCGCAACCGCTACGAATCAGGCAGAAAATTCGATCCTGCTGAAGCTGACCGACACGGGCGGCACCACAGCAGACCACTGGTACGACGCTTGGATGGGCGGCCTTTGGCAGAGAAATACCGGCACCGTCTCCAGCCCGAGTATCACAAGAGGAACGGACGGGAACGAAATTTCCTACCAAAATCTCCTGAGCGCCACCGCCGCCCAACGCCAAAGCATGCTTTTGGATTATACAATTAAATACGGGAACGATATCAGTTTTATTAATACCACACCGGAAATAATAAAATATTATTGGCTCGATGGTCCGGAAGCCGGACAGGAGATTGCGTTCAACACAGACGACTTCTCGCCCTGGCATTCCGGCGAGCCCAACAACGGCGACTTTGTCTATATCGGATGGGAGGGCGCTTACTGGGACGATCTCAGTGCCTATTCCGGCGACAACACCGCCAACGGATTTGCAAAGGTGACCGGGTATATTGTCGAATTTTCCGGCTTTGACGGCGGTTCCACCGAGAGCGTCGTTCAAGAAGACACAAAGACCACCACCGCGGACACTACAGCTCCGACGCTTACGGCGGGTGCCGTCTCCCGCACCTCCGACACCACGGGAACCGTAAAATTCACCTCCGGCGAAGCGGGACAATACTATTACGCGATTGTCGCTGCCGGTACAACCGCACCCACAATCAATGCCACAGGCACGGGAATCACCTGCAACACAGGTGAAAACACCATCACCAATCCGATCGGCCTTACGGCGGGTGCAAAGGACATCTATATCAAAGTGAAAGACGCAGCCGGCAATGTCAGCGCCATGCTGAAAATTTATATTGCAAACTTCAATACCGCACCGGTGTTTTCGGGAACTAATACCAAGCTGACAGTCGACGCAAATTCTTCCGAAAACGACATCGGAGCCCTGATCGGTGTCTCCGACAGCGACGTCGGACAGACGCTGACATGGTCGCAGAAGACCGCTCCGAGTCACGGAACTCTTGGTTTTTCCGGTGCAACCGCCACTTCCGACGGCACATCCGTTCAACCGGGCGGTTCTGTCACTTATACGCCTTCCGATAACTACGCGGGAACCGACAGCTTTACCATTCAGGTCAGCGACGGATATGCGACCGTCGAACGCACGATCACAGTGACCGTCGTCGACCGAATCGCACCGACCGCGACCATCAATCTGGGAACGCACCAATGGAGCAGCTTTATAAGCTCCGTCACATACGGAATATTCTTCAAAAATTCGGTTTCATTCACCATAACGGCAAACGATGAGGGCGGCAGCGGCATCATGACCGTTCAGTGTTTAAAATCAGCCCTTTCGCTTACCCTTGAACAATTACAGACAGTGACCTACTGGAATAACTACGTCTCCTCAGGTTACACCATAGACGCCATAAACGGATCAAAGTTCATCATCTACGCCAAAATAACCGACTATGCCGGCAATGTGACCTACATCAATTCCGACGGAATGGTATTCGACCTTCAGGCCCCTGCCATTTCCACAAGCTATGTCAAAGACGCAACCTCCATCGGCGTCACCGTGACTGACACCGGCTCCGGCGTTGGCACAGTCACTTACACAATCAACGGCGGCAGCACACAGACCGCTGTTCTCTCCGACGGAAAGTTCACGATCTCCCCGCTCGCAGACGGAAAATATGACGTCGTCATCACGGCCAAAGACACCGTCGGGAACGAGAGCTCTCAAACCGTCCATATAGTCTCGTTACATACGGTCACCTTCAAACTGTATGAGGGAGACACAGGTGCGCCTTTGAAAACCCAAACGGTGGAATACGGCAGTTCCGCCACCGCGCCCGCCGATCCCACCCGCACAGGATTCACGTTTAAGGGCTGGGACAAGGCGTTTGACAATGTCACGGCGGACATCACCGTCAACGCCACCTGGGACATCAGCGGCATCACCGTCACTCCCTACACCGAAACCTATGACGGTACGGCTCACGACGCCGTCACCGTAACGGGGACGCTCTCCGGGGATGTCATCACTTACAGCACGAACGGCTCCGATTATTTCGCAACGCTTCCGCAAATCACCGACACCGGCAGCTATCCCGTTTATGTCAAAGTTTCCAGAACCGGTTATACCGACTGGACAAGCACACTGAACACGGCGGTTATCACCCGCGCCTCCGGCAGCCTCAGCATCACCTCTGACCCCGGCAAAACCTATGACGGCACCACCGTTTCCAATCCGTCAATCAGCAAAACCGGCGACGGAATCGTTTCCTTCACTTATTATAATGATAATGAGAATGCACTTGGTTCACAGCTCTCCGGCGCACCGACAAACGCGGGAACCTATTGGGTAAAAGCTTCGCTTGCGCAGGGCACGAACTATACAGCTGCGGAAGCA
>Ga0116164_10001702_pt1 | contig 16320 bp, 17 predicted proteins | sample AD_UKC109_MetaG_FD_89888 | JGI IMG/M metagenome (GOLD analysis project Ga0116164, IMG submission 89888) | Active sludge microbial communities of municipal wastewater-treating anaerobic digesters from Hong Kong - AD_UKC109_MetaG | ecosystem: Engineered > Bioreactor > Anaerobic > Digestate... | reverse complement strand
AGAAGTTCGCGGACAGGGCGCTTAAGGATTCACTCATAGTGTCCCGTGTCAAGGACATAGGGCATCTGAGCAAGGAGGATGCGATCAAGTACGGGGCCCTGGGTCCGAATCTGAGGGCATCGGGCGTCTGCGACGACGTAAGGATGCGCGTTCCTGAATACACACAGAACTTTGATTTCGAGTATATTGTGTTCGACGGAGGAAATGTCTACGATCGTGTGGCGTGCAGGGTGTTTGAGGTGTTGGAAAGCATAAAGATAATAAGGCAAGCTCTTGACACGCTGCCGGATGAGGAGCCCATGAACGTCGACTTTGAGATAGGGGAGATGGACTTCTCCCACTCCTACAACGAGGCCGCAAGGGGGGAGATATACGATTCCTGCGCCCTTGACGAGTCTGGTAGGATAAGAAGCTACATAAACAGGACGCCATCGATGTCTTCCATATCTGCGATGGAGGTCTCCTGCATAGGCGACCATCTGACAGATGCCAGCATAATCATAGCTTCATGCGATCCGTGCCTCACCTGCACGAACAGGCTTACGATCGTTGATGAAAAGGAGGGCAGTGAGTTTGTTCTTAGCCCCGAGGAAGTAAGGCGGATGTCAAGGAGGGGAAGGATATGAACTGGACCAACTTCATCTTGGCGACGGTCTTTGTGCCAATCATCGCCTTTGTGGTCTCGACATGGGTCCCGGGCATCATGAGGAAGATACAGGCCAGGATCCAACAGCGTATAGGGCCGCCGGTCCTTATGCCTGGCTTTTGGGCCGTTCTCAAGTTTTTCTACAAGAAGAGGATCAAGCCGGTCTCCCCCTTGCCGAGACTGTACCACTCGATACCAGTGATAGGCATATTCCTGATGTTCTTCATAATACTGCTGACGAATCCCGAATGGAGGGACATCCTTGGACTTGCGACCTTGGTCGCGCTGGCTGGCCTGATAAAGGTCGAGGAAGCCTTGTATGTGATCATGGGCAACCTTTCCAACAACATCATGTCCGTTAGGATGCCATATCCAGACCTTGTCAGTGGGGCGACCATGAAGACGAGAATAAGGCGAAACTACGAGAAGATAGGCGTGACCAGGGCCTTCAAACTCATCACGGTGGGTTCTTTCCCACTGTATCTCGGGATGTTCGTGCCCGCGGTGATAGTGGGCTCGATAGGGGTCATGTCAATCGCCGGTTACCAGGGCTTCGACATGGGCTCTTTCACATTAAGCAGCATATTTGACATGAGGCCCCTGCTGTTCACGCTTCCAGGTGTAGTTGGCGCCATAGCCTACTTTGCAGGATATCTTGTCATCATCAACGAATACCCGTTCTCGATAATGCACACAAAGGCCGATGTGATAGAGGGTCCTACGATGGAGTATGCGGCCGCCGCTAGGGCAGGCTACTACCTTATGAGGGAGATGACGATGTTCGTCATGTCAAGTGTCTTCGTCACGCTCTACTTCGGCATACCGCCTGCTCTCAACTGGGCGATGATCCCTCATATAATACTGGCGATGATACTGCCCGTGATTGCCGCGATAGTCTCTGCGTTCACACCGGTGCTGACCTTCAGGCAGATATATCCATTGTCCTTGGGATTCAGCGCGATTGGCGTCATAGGAGTGATAGTGGCTATTTTGTGAGGTGAGAAGATATGCCGAAATTCATAATGCTGCCGAAGATGGTCATAAATCTTGGGGGATATATCATTGAGAACAGGGCCGATCTTGGCTACAGGGACGTCTTGGTGGGAAATCCCAAGGATGAGTGCGTAAAGATATACGTTCCCATCTATTCGGAGCAAAACGTCATTGACATCGAGAAGCTTGGCCTCATTGTGCACAGGCTGTCAGAGGAAGAGGACCTTGTCGAAGAGTTGGAGATTGTCAAGAAAAAGGTCGAGGAAAGACCTTTTTAGTGAAATCTCTTTCTTATCTTCACAGCCTTTCCCTTTCTTATTTTCTTCATCATGCATCCGGGCAGGACTGCCGTTCCCACGGCCACGGTCTTCCCGTCGTTTCTTATCACCACTTCGTCGCCGGCCCTGATTCCATCCTCGGCTTCCCTGACGCCTACACAGAACAGGTCGCCCTTGAGCTCGAAGTTCTCTATGTCAACATATTTTTTGGAGACCTCTATGTCCCCGTTCGTCGGCCTTATGCCCCATATAAGCGATGCAAATGGCACGCCTTCCGAAAATACTTGCCTGATGCCCTTCCCCTTGACGTATATGCTTTCTGGAAATATGTCTTTTCCGTAGATGTGTTCTGAGAACCTTCTGATGTCGCCGTATCTGTCTTTTGGAGGGGGAAGGTCCCCTTTCACGCTTTCCAACGTTTCCTTAAGATTTCTCATAGACTCCTCTGAAAGCGGATGTCCCCTCGTTGTCACGATGACATCTGCCTCAAGTTCCTTGATCGTTTCGAGCTCGTTCTCGGGAAGGTGTGCTATCACCACGGGATTGTCAGTCTTGGAAATGATGGATGAGAGGACATCCCTGGAGCGGGATATCTCCTCGGGCAACCATTTCCCTGTCACCACTATATCATAGTCTATCAGCGATTCGAGGTCCCTTGGCACTACGCCATAGGGGGATGTGATTATAAGCTGGCAAAGCGATGCGTATCCCTTTCCAAGCACCGACCTTGTCAGCGATATGAAGGATCTGTGGCTCTGCGAACTGCTGTACGGTTTACGGGATGAGCATGGCAAGAGGAGAAATACGTTTGATTGGGGCATATATCCTTCCTTGATGTCTTCGACCCATTTTTGGGTGTTAGGTCTCCAGAACGCGTCTCTTGATATGTACAGTTCCCGATTCCTGGGCGTGGCAAGGAATGGCTCAAATTCCGCCCAATGCGCATGGTACAGGAGATCTAGCAGTGTCTTGGACCTGATGGATGAACAGGCCATCATCTCGATGTATTGGGGTGACCTTTCCAGCATTAACCTTTCCAGGGCCGCCTTGTTCTCTTCCGTCTCCGGGAAGATGTCGAATCCTGCATAGGCGAGGACAGGCAGTTCATCGGGGCCGCAATTGCAAAAGCATAGGGCTTCGGGATGTCGCTTCCGTATCCTGAAATAGGCATTTAAGAGAGTTCTCTCATCCTCCAGGTCAAACATGTAGATCTTGGCATCGAGACCTTCTATCACCTCATCGTCAAGCTCGGCGTAACCGCTGAGGAACACCGGGACTATGTCGCCGGACCCATTTAGTTCCTTGTTCCTGGTCTGTATCTTTTTTGCCATGTTCAATGGCGCCCCCTTTGATATCCTCAACAAGGGGACAATGCCATGTTCTCCATCCCCCATCATGTCCCTGAAGGGGTAGGATAGGGGCTTGGGCAGCCTGACGCCATCCATCTCCATATGGTCCTTGTGCAGCTCTAGCAGGCATGGCACACCGACTTCCTGGTCCTTGATAATGTATGAACCTATCCTGTATCCGTTTATCTCAGTTATTTCGAGCATATTTCTACCCTTTTTTGATAATTCCTCTGATTTTAATAATACAATCTGTATATCATAAAAAGTTTTAAATAATAATCTGATAATCTCTATTTTAAAAGGGGTGTTATGTAGTGGGGGAATCCGCAAGTTTCGATTATGTCCGTCCGGACGACAATCTTCAAGTCCAATCTCTTTTGAAGAAGATCAAGTACCTTGAGGTCCAGAAGCAGAATGCCGAGTCCGATAAGGTCAGGTTGCAAAGGGAGGTCGAAGCCCTCAAGAAGGAACTTGAGAGGTTAAGGACCCCACCGCTCATCACAGCCACTGTCACCGATGTCATGATCGACGGAAGGGCCGTTGTAAAGAGCTCAACAGGACCCAACTTCGTGGTCGGCGTCTCCCAACTTATCAAGGCCGATGATCTCATCCCCGGCACGCTTGTGGCCCTGAATCAGAGGACATTGTCAATATTGGAGGTGCTGCCATCTTCCAAGGATCCGATGGTTTCCGGAATGGAAGTGGTCAACTGCCCAGACACGTCGTTCTCTGAGATAGGCGGGCTCAAATCACAGATCGAGGAGATACAGGAGATGGTGGAGCTTCCTCTTCTTCATCCGGAGCTCTTCGAAAAGATAGGCATTGAGCCTCCCAACGGCGTACTCCTTTATGGCCCTCCCGGAAATGGGAAGACACAGCTTGCAAAGGCGGTCGCTGGGGAGACCTCATCTACCTTTATCAAGGTCGTGGCCTCCGAGTTTGTAAGGAAGTATATTGGCGAAGGGGCCAGATTGGTAAGGGAGACCTTCAGGCTGGCCAGGGAAAAGGCGCCATCTGTCATCTTCATCGACGAGCTGGACGCCATCGGCGCTACAAGGACCGAATCCAACGTTTCTGGGGACAGAGAGGTTCAGAGGACCCTGATGCAGCTGCTCTCGGAGATGGACGGGTTCGAGAAAAGGGAAAACGTCAAGATACTTGCGGCCACTAACAGACCGGACATACTGGACACTGCTTTGCTCAGGCCGGGAAGATTCGACAGGCTGGTGGAGGTGCCCATGCCCAACAAGGAGGGCAGGGAATCCATATTCAAGATCCATTCGAAGAAGATGAATCTGAAGGGTGTTGAATTCACCCGTCTCGTAGAATGCGCGGATGGCGCTTCCGGGGCCCAAATAAAGGCAATATGCACGGAAGCGGGCATGTTCGCCGTGAGGGAGAGAAGGAAGTCTGTGAGTCAAGAGGATTTTGATAGGGCCATCGACAAGGTATTAAGCAAAGATGTCGAAAAGAAACAGGAAGATGCCGGCATATTTAGATGATTTTCTGGAATGCAAAGGTGTACAAATGAAGAGATTGTTGATATTATTGTTAGTCTTGACATGTCTCATGTCTTCTGGATGCTTAAGTGGAAGCGAAGAGGATCAGGTCAAGGACATAATTAGGGAATACTACTCGGCATACAACGATAGGGATGCGGAGACGATAGTGGACCTCTTCGCCGATGATTTGATCGAGGAAGGCGGCGGCAGAGAGACCATAATAGAGAATCTTCAGATCGTTTTCTCACTCGCCGACGAGACCGGCCTTGAACTAAAGATAGTTAGATTCCTCAATATCAGATTCCTGAACAACACCGCAATCGTGAACTTTGATGTCAATTTGAAGGACGTTGACAGGGATACCCAAGCCAATCTTACCTTCAAGCTGACAAAGGAAGACGATACATGGAAGATTCTTGAGATGATAGAGGAATAAGGTTATTCCTTCCATATCTTCTTATTCATGTTTTTTATCCACATAACCGTAATAGTCCATTATCGAAGCAAGGGCATGCACGGCGTTGCTTGAGCTCTGGTAGCATGGAATGCAGTGTTCTTCGAGCTCCCTCAGCTTGTCCCTTGAATACTTGCCTCCTGCAGATATTGCGAATATGGGCTTGTCCGAGTCTATTATGATGGGAAGAAGCCTTTCAACGACGTCGTCCTCCAATGTGGGGACCTGGAACAGGAGTATTAGCAACACGGCATCCACATTGTCATCTTTCAAGACCTCGTTAAGCGCTATCTCGTATCTTTCGACGTCCGCGTCCCCCGTAAGGTCTATCGGATTCTTTACACTGCAATAAGTGGGCAGTTTGCTCTTCATCCTTTCCTTCACGGCATCGTCCAGGCTGGCCATCTCGAGTCCGTAGTCCTCCAGGAAGTCGGTGGCTATCACGCCGGTGCCACCACCGTCCGTCACTATTGCGACCCTTCTGCCATGCGGTCTTTTCCTGCAGACCAACGCCTTGGCGATGTCGAACATCTCCTGAGGAGTGTATACCCTTACGATCCCGGATTGCTTGAATGCCGCCGAATAGACGGTGTCCGCACCCGCCAGGCTGCCCGTATGGGAGGCCGCAGCGGCTGCGCCGGCCTTGGACCTTCCCGACTTCAGGATGACTATTGGCTTGTTCTTGATGGCCTTCTTCGCCGCCCTCATGAACTTTCTGCCGTCGCCGACACCCTCCATGTATATCGTTATCACGCCTGTGTTCTCGTCCTCGGCAAGGTAATCAAGAAGGTCTGAATAGTTCACATCCGCCTTGTTCCCGAAACTTATCACCTTGCTCATCCCTATGTTTTCCCCCGATGCCCAGTCAAGTATTGCCGAAACAAATGCCCCCGATTGGGATATCAGGCTTATACTGCCTTTTCTTGGCCTGGCCATTCTGTCTTCCGGAAGGAAGATGGTGTCGACGTTTGAGTAAGTGTCGTATATTCCCACGCAATTGGGTCCTATGACCCTTATCCCCGTCTCTTCCACGATCCTCTTTAGTTCCTCCTCCCTCTCCTTCTCGCCGATCTCCGAAAAACCGCCCGAGATGACCACGCAGGACTTTATGCCCTTCTTTGCGCATTCCCTCAGCACCGGATTGACTGCCTTGGCGGGAATGGCTATCACCGCAAGGTCTATGTCCCCCTCCACATCCAGCACCGATCTATATGCCTTCTGTCCCAGGACCTCATCCGATGACAGCGTGATTGGGTACATCCGTCCCTTGTAGTCTCCCTTCAAGAAGTTCTTGCAGATTACATACCCAACGGAGCCTTCCCGATTTGATGCGCCTATTATGGCAACCGAATCAGGATTGAAAAAGGTGTCAATATTATGTGAACTGATCATCTTATAACCCTCATCACCTATAACGATTGCATCTATTTATATTTTTGTAAAATCCTCAAATTATATTTGGAGATATTGTTTTTCTGCTTCAATAGGGTTTATTCGATTGTAACCATATGCAGTAACGCTCTTTGCCTCGTTTTGGGGAAACAGGCGACAATGGATAGAAATGGTATTAATTGGCATCAAGGACAATTTATTTTAATTATTAAAGATTATGTATTGATATATTATGTTATTTAAAAAAATAGATGTGATGTCATGAGAAAATCGTTCCTTGTTTTATCAATGCTCGTATTGTCCCTTTTCTCCGTTCTTCCCCTCTCGGTCTCGGCGGATATCGCGGTCACTCCTGCCGACAGCATCCAGGACGCCATCGACGCCATAGAGGACGGGGGCACGATCTATATCGGGGCAGGGACCTACCACGTCAATCTCGTCATCAACAATCCTGGCAAATCGTTTTCCATGGTTGCGGCAGACGGTCCCGGAACGGTCGTGCTTGATGGCAGCGCCAGCGGCTCTGTTATCTTTGTGCAAGACACTAACGGTCACACGATAACGCTCGATGGGCTTACCATCACCAATGGCAGTGCACATGGCGGGGGTGGAATGTATGATAGATATTCCACAGTGATCGTGACGAACTGCACCTTCCACGACAACGAGGCTTACTCATACTATGGGGGCGGCGTTTTCAACTATTACTCTGATGCCTCTTTCACGAACTGCACCTTTCACAACAACTATACATACAGCGATGGTGGCGGAATGGATAGCGATTATGGTGTTGTCACCGTGACGAACTGTGCGTTCTATGAGAATTATGCAGAAAATGCTGGCGGCGGAACGTACAATTATCTGGTTGATATAACTTATGCGGGATGCACATTCTATGGCAATGAGGCTTACTACGATGGTGGCGGAATGTACAACGATGAATCCTCTCCGACGATCATGGACAGCTCATTCGAGTATAACTATGCTTACTATGGCGGTGGCATGTACAACTACGAATCCTATCCGATAGTCCTAGGTTGCTCGTTCGATGGCAATGAGGTATACTACGATGGTGGCGGAATGTACAACGATGAATCCTCTCCGACGATCATGGACAGCTCATTCGAGTATAACTATGCTTACTGTGGTGGTGGCATATACAACTACGAATCCTATCCGATAGTCATGGGTTGCTCGTTCGATGGCAATGAGGCGTACTACTATGGCGGCGGGATATGCAATTACTCCACAGATGTCACAGTGACGAACTGCTTCTTCGCCTCCAACGGAGCATATACAAGTGATGGCGGTGCTTTCTATGTCCGTGACTCCAATGCCACAGTTACAAACTGCGTGTTCGAATACAACTTCACTGCATCGAATGGAGGAGCCATGTTCAACTACAATTCGGTAAGTTTCAATCCAATAGACATCATTGTAACAAACTGTACCTTTTACTGCAATACCGCCTTTGAAGGCAATGGCATGTACAATGCTTGGATAGACTCTGTTGTCACCAACTGCATCTTCTGGGATGGTGGGAACGAGATCCAGAACTATTCCTGTACACCCATTGTCACCTACTGCGATGTCCAGGGCGGTTATGTGGGCGAAGGCAATATAGACTCAGAACCCATCTTCACCGATGCGGGAGGAGACGATCTATCGCTCTTTGGCGGATCTCCTTGCATCGACACAGGGACGGATGCAAGCATTGCCGCGTACGGCAGTGTCACCGATGACATCACCGGCCTTGTTCGCCCCCAGTACATGCAGTACGACATGGGCGCCTACGAGTACAAAAACAGCTGGACGCCAAATGTCCTGATACCACTTGTATCGACCATGCAGATCAAGGTCAACTCCCTATGGCAATGCCTGCAGCAGCAGTTGCCTTCAGACATCCCTGAAGAGTTGCAAGTTCTCTTGGACGAGGCCCAGGAACATATGGCAAATGCCAAAATGCTCTCAAATCCCATTTATGCGAATGGGGAGATCAACAGGGCCATGGCCCTGTTGGAGCAGGTCAGTGAAATGCTGGACTGCGGATGTCATTTGGGTTAGTTGCCATATCGCTTTAGATTGATGAGGGATTGCAGCGACGATCCCTTCCCATTATTGCAGAAAACGCCAATCGAACATCATATAATAAATTTTTAATTGAGCCCTCTCTTACAAAAAGATATATATGTAAATGGAAATTCTTTATTGAAGAGGTAGAAAATGAGACTGGAGATCTATTTTGGAGAAAGCAAGATAGTGGTCATCGGGACAGGGCACGTTTTCAAGAGAAGCATAATGGAAGTGAAGACCACCATATCCAAGGAGAAACCGGATATCGTCTGTGTGGAACTGGATGTTGAGCGCTATAAGGCGTTGATAGACGGGAAAAGGGCATCCTTTATAGAACTTGTCCGGGCCAGGGGGCTAAAGACAGCCATCTTCGGCAGCGTTCTCTCCGCGATACAGAACGAGGTCGGCGAGGATTACGGCGTTATGCCGGGCACTGACATGCTGACGGCGATAGAATGTGCGAGAAAGGAGCGATCCCGTGTCTTCTTCATCGACAGGAATGTCAACATCACAGTAAACAGATTGGTCAACGAGATGACCTTTTGGGAAAAGATAAAGACGATGGCGGGCGCCTTTCTCTCGCTGACGCCTTTGAAAAGGGAGGTCTCCGTATCGCAATTTGACCAGTCATTTATAAATGAGATATTGAGCGATTTCAAGAAGTTCTCGCCCAATGCGTACAGGGTAATGATAGAAGAAAGGGACAAGTACATGTTCGAAAGGATAAATGCCATCGTAAGGGATGAAGTGAAACCCATATGCATGGTGGTGGTCATAGGCGCTGGCCACATAAGGGGTATCGTATCCATGTTGGAGGCTGCAAAAAATGATTACGAAAGAGAGAAAACAAGAGATCTTGAAAAGAATGAGTCAGGAGAAGGCGACGGTCATAATTGGAAAATCTGGAGTAACTGACACTCTAAAACAGGAGATATCCAATCAACTGAAGAAAAAGAAGGCTGTGAAGGTATCGTTGTCCCAAGACATAGAGGACAGGGAATCCTTTTCCAGTTCGCTTTGCGACGAGATTGGCGCGGAACTGCTCGATCTGAGGGGCAGGAAGGCTATACTCTATAAAGATTGAGTCCTATGGAACATCTCTTTCCCAGTGCATAGAGGTCTTGGAATTATTTCTTTTTTTTAGGTGTCCATATAATCTCTCTGATACCACAAATTTTATAAATCGACAGAAGACATTTAAGTAAAATCATGGTACGTTGTTTAAATCGTCTTTAATCGGCTTAAACAACTATGATGGTCTTTTAAAGAACGAAATGTATTTAAAAGATTTTAAAATAGAAAGTGAGGAATCTTTGTATAGGTGAGACAATGACTACAGTTTATGATGTTCCTGCCGATGCCTTGATAGGTAGGGTTGCAAAGGAGTTGGCGGAGAATCCATCTATCGAAAAACCTAGTTGGTCGACCTTTGTCAAGACAGGCGCCCATAATGAGAGGCCCCCGGAACAAGAGGACTGGTGGTTCGTGAGGGCATCGTCCCTGCTCAGGAGGGTCTACCTTGACGGTCCCGTCGGCATATCTAGGTTGAGGACCTACTATGGTGGAAAAAAGAACAGAGGACATAAACCTGAGAAAAAGTATCCTGGCGGCGGTGCCGTTATAAGAACTATTCTCAAACAACTTGAGAGTGCCGGGTATGTTGAAAAGCAACCCCAGGGAAGGGTTATAAGCCCAAATGGCAAATCTTTCCTGGACAAGATCAGCAATGAGATTAAGCAGCAGTTGTCTGAGGATATGCCGGAGCTTAAGGTATACTGACCATGGAGGATGTAAGGTTTGGACGAAGCTGAGGAGATTAGAAAGAAAAAACTTGAGGAGATGCAGAGGAGGGCGCAGGAAGAGCAGCAGATGGAGCAGCAGAGGCAGTCCGAAGAGATACAGAAACAGGCTATTCTACGGGGCCTATTGACACCAGAGGCCAGGGAGCGACTTGGCAGGGTCAAGATGGCACGTCCCGATTATGGATCTCAAGTTGAAACTCTAATAGTCCAGCTGGCCCAACAAGGGAGGATCAAGCAAAAGATCGATGAACCGACATTGGTCGGACTTCTCAAACAAATCCAAGGACAGGTCAAGAAGGATTTCAATATAAGAAGACTGTGATTTATAGGTTAAAGTGATCCAGATGAGCAGAAATAAACCACTTGCTAAAAAGCTTAGGTTAGGAAGGGCCCAGAAACAGACAAGGAGGGTCCCGGTTTGGGTCTGGAACAAGACAAGATTAGGTGTCAGGTTCCACCCAAAGAGAAGACATGGTAGACGCGTGAGATTGAAACTATAGGTGATGGACATGGATGTTGGTGAGGAAAGGATATATGTGATTCCACTTAGGAAGGTCAAAGAGGCCCCCAAGAAGAAGAGGTCTCCTAGAGCGATGAGGGAGGTAAGGTCCTTTTTGGTAAGGCATACAAAGACCGATGACGTGGTATTGGACAAATCTATCAATGAACATGTCTGGAGCAGGGGTATTGAGAAACCACCCTCCAAGGTCAGGGTCCGCGCTGTTAAGGAAGAGATTGAGAAAGAGGAAAGTAAGATAATAAGGGTAAACGCCTTCCTTGCAGAGTGATTATAATGATTGAGAAGATGTCCCTTGGCGGCACTCCGTTCATTGGCATTGTCGCTTTCAGCACAGAAGATTTCACGATAACCAGGACAGATGTTGGTGAGGAACGGATCAAGACCATCGGCGATGTGATGGGCACGAAGGTGCTGCAGACATCCATAGCCAGAACTGATCTTGTAGGCATCTTTCTGGCGGGCAATTCAAAAGGCATCCTCATGCCATCGATTGTTGAGGACCATGAGCTTCAGGCCATCGAGGAATCCTTCTCGTGCAATCTCATGACCCTTGATACCAAGTTTACCGCATTGGGGAATCTTGTCCTGTGCAATGACAAGGGATGTGTCATAAGCCCCGCCCTCTCCGATCTCAAGGACGATATAGAGTCCTTCTTGGGAGTGGAGGTGCAGGAGGGGATAATAGGCGGATACAAGAATGTCGGGAGCGTGGCGGTAGCCACGAACAAGGGATGCCTTGTCCATCCTGACACGACTCCTGAAAAGATGGAGTGGCTTAGCGAGATGCTCAAGGTCCCAGTCGACCACACGACAGCCAACAAGGGCGTTGGATACATTGGTGGGTGCATGGTGGCAAATTCCAAGGGCGTAGTGGTCGGAGACTTCTCTACAGGACCGGAATTGGGCAGGATAGACGATATATTGATGGAGGAATGATTTCAATGGTACAAACGTTCACTGTAAAGGGAAAGTTCCTTATGGGCTCGTCCTATCAGGTTTTCAAGAGGGACATAAGGGCCGATAGGGAAGAGCACGCCCTCGAAAAGTTATATGTCGACCTCGGTTCAAAGCACGGTGCCAAGAGGAAACACATTATAATAGAAGAAGTCAAGGCTGATTGATATGGAAGATGTAAGGCAGTTGTCCAACAGGATGGCCATCTTGGAACGTCAGGCAGATGTTCTTAGGTCGAACATAGAGATGTTGCAAGGCCATATTAGGGAGTTGCTGGTGGCAAAGGAGACCATTGGCAGCATCAAGGACGCCGAGAAGGACCAGGATGTCCTGATCCCATTGGGAGGCGGGGCTAGCGCATACGGAAAATTGACGCAGAACGACAAGATATTGATCAACATCGGTGTCGATATAGTGGTCAAGAGGGACATAGACGGCGCCATCAGCATCATTGATAAAAGAATTGATGAAGCCAAGACACTTCTTGAGAGGACATCCTCCTCTTACGGCGAGGTCACCAATGCCATGGCCCAGCTTGAGCAGAGGGGCAGGCAATTGATGGAACAGCAATCGGCGAAGAAGTAGTCGTCCGCAAGGTGGATGAATGTTCGAGTCCCTAAAATCCAAGTTCTCATCCTTTGTCGACAACGTGTCACAAAAGACCATATCGGAGAAGGATATAGACAATGTCCTTTGGGACTTCCAATTATCCCTTCTTGAAAATGACGTCTCAATGAAGGTGTCTGAGAGATTGGGAGCCGAATTGAAGGATGATATTGTTGGGGAGCAGCTCTCGCTGTCCGACAACAAGAAGAAGTACATCAAGAACAAGCTCACCGATTCTATCCATAACGTCCTGCAGTCCGAGCCGATGGACCTTTTCTCGCTCATACAGGAAAAGAGGGATTCGGGCGAGCCTCTTGTCATGATATTTATCGGATTCAACGGGACAGGCAAGACAACGACCATCGCCAAGTTGGCGCACATACTCAAGACCAAGGGATTCAGTTCTGTGATATCTGCATCAGACACGTTCAGAGCAGGTTCCATAGAGCAGTTGGAGAAACATGCACACAATGTCGGCATAAAGGTCATCAAGCATGATTACGGTGCAGACCCGGCAGCCGTGGCGTTCGATGCCATCAAGCATGCCAAGGCCAGGAACATCGATGTCGTGCTCATAGACACTGCTGGCAGGGCAGAGACGAACAGGAATCTCATGGACGAGATGAGAAAGATAATAAGGGTCACGAAGCCGGACCTCAAGGTGTTCGTGGGAGATGCCCTGGGCGGCAACGCGGTCGTGGAGCAGGCGGAGAAGTTCCATGACATCGGTATCGACTGTTCCATACTGACGAAGGTGGATGCGGATGCCAGGGGGGGTGCTGCACTCTCCATCGCGCACGTCACAAAGAAACCCATCCTTTTCATAGGTGTTGGCCAATCCTACGATGACCTGGAACTCTTTGATCCACAATGGATGGTCGAAAGGCTTTTGTCATAATGGCAGGTATTCTGAGCATCTACACATTTCTGTTCATATACCTCACAACCCACCAATAAATTTATTTATTCATGTATGTATCACTCAAACGTGATATAATGATTAGTGTCATCCTAGGGACGCAATGGGGAGACGAGGCCAAGGGCAAGCTCACCGACTACTACGCTAGCAATGCCGACATCTCTGTCAGATTCCAGGGCGGTAACAACGCGGGCCACACCATCGTGGTGGACGACGACACCTTCAAGCTCAGACTGCTTTCTTCTGGCGTGGTCCAGGGCAAGGATGTTGTCATGGGCAATGGCATGGTGATCGATCCTGCCATACTGATCGAGGAGATGAACGAGCTTAGGTCCAGAAATGTGAAAATGGGCAAAATATACATCTCTGAGAGGGCCCATGTCATCATGCCGTACCACAAGCAGGAGGACGGCATACTCGAGGAGCTAAAGGGAAAGAGCAAGGCCGGCACGACACGCAGGGGCATAGGCCCATGCTATTCTGACAAGGTCTCCAGGCTCGGGATCCGTTACGTTGACCTCATAGACGAATCCGTGTTTAGGGAAAAGCTCGACCTGGTGTACTCGATCAAGAAAAAGTTCTTCGAGTCGCTCGGTCATGAGATGGAGGTGTCCAAGGAGGACATAATAGTGGAGTATCTTGGCTATGCTGACCTCTTAAGGGTTTACGTGACAGATACCAGCGTTCTTCTCAACAATGCCGAGGCCGAGGGAAAGCGCATCCTGATGGAAGGCGCACAGGCCACGCACCTTGACATAGATTTTGGGATATATCCATTCAATACGTCATCCAACACCGTATGCGGCGGCGTCTGCACTGGCGCGGGAATACCTCCAAAGAAGATAGGAAAGGTATTGGGGATCGTCAAAGCCTATACCACAAGGGTGGGCACGGGCCCAGTCCCCACAGAGCTCGAAGACGGCTACGGAAAGCATCTTGCGGAGAAGGGCCACGAGTTCGGCACCGTCACTGGGAGGCCGCGCAGGTGCGGATGGCTTGATCTCATGCTGGTGAAGTATTCACATATGCTCAACGGCCTTGACGGCATCTTCATCACAAAGCTTGACGTTCTCAACGGTCTTGACAAGGTGAAGGTGTGCATTGGATACGACTATGAGGGCCAGAGATTGGACAACTTCCCCTCAAACATGGAAGTCTTCTCGAAATGCGTGCCGATATACAAGGAGTTCCCCGGATGGGACTTCGAGATAGACAACATACTTGAGAAGGGGCTGGACTCGCTGCCGGTCGAGGCGAAGGACTATCTAATGTTCATAGAGTCAGAGCTTGGAATACCCCTCTATGGCGTATCGATAGGCCCAAAGAGGTCACAGACCCTGATACTTGAGGAACTTTTCTAAGGATAAACATATATTTATCCTTTCCTTTATCATCATAGGTGTTGGCGGTCATGGAAAGGATCGAGCGAAAAGATGATGAATGGAGGGACATATTGTCCCCCGACGTATACCACATCCTGAGGGAGAGCGGCACGGAACCTCCTTTCAGTGGCAAATATGTCGATTTCAAGGATAAGGGAAAATATATTTGTGCCGGATGCGGCACTGAGCTATTTGACTCAGGCACAAAGTTCGATTCGGGTTCGGGGTGGCCCAGTTTCTGGAAGCCCGTGTCAGTGGACGTGATAGATGCAATGGAGGACCATTCCCATGGAAGGCTTAGGACAGAGGTCCGATGCTCCAGGTGCGGCGGCCATCTGGGTCATGTCTTCGATGATGGACCACCACCCACCGGCCTGAGATATTGCATCAACTCGCTTGCATTGGAGTTTAGGAAATAGAATTGTTCACTTTACGCCCGCTCTCTTTTATCCATAATCCTTATATATGGCTACTAAAATCTCTCAACTACAATGTTGGACCAAATCGTTGTCAGGGGCGCGAGGGAACACAATCTAAAGGACATCACTGTGGAGCTCCCCCGGGACAGATTCATAGTCATCACAGGACTTTCCGGTTCTGGAAAGTCCACCTTGGCGTTTGACACTATCTATGCGGAGGGACAGAGGCGCTATGTGGAGTCGCTCTCTGCCTATGCGAGACAGTTCCTGGGCTTGATGAACAAACCGGATGTCGACTCGATAGACGGACTTTCCCCCGCGATCTCCATAGAACAGAAGACCACGTCAAAGAACCCAAGGTCCACCGTAGGGACCGTCACGGAGATATATGACTATCTTAGGCTGCTCTTTGCAAGGATAGGCACGCCATATTGCCCCGAGCACAACATCAAGATAGAGAAAAAGACCCCTGAATCAATAGCCAATTCCATCATGCAGGAACTTCCGGACGCCGAGGTCACGATCCTCGCCCCCCTGGTAAGACAGAGGAAGGGCACGTACGAGAAGATGATCGAGGACCTGAACAGGGATGGTTACAGAAGGGCCAGGGTGGATGGGGAGATAATCCGGACCGATGAGAAGATAGACCTAGAGAGATACAAGAAGCATGATATCGAGGTCGTGATAGACAGGCTCAACACAGGCGACGGGTCAAGGCTCCAGGAGGCTGTGGAGAACGCCCTGACAAAGGGGGAGGGGCTCATGATAGTTGTCCACGACAAGGATGAGAAGCTCTTCTCGTCCAAGATGTCATGTCCCCTGTGCGATGTCACATTCGAGGAGCTTCAGCCAAGGATGTTCTCGTTCAATTCACCGTTCGGGGCCTGCGAGGACTGCAACGGCCTGGGCTTCAAGCAGAAGATAGACCCAGATCTTGTCATTCCCGACCGTTCCCTCTCGATAGTCGACGGGGCCCTAAAACCATACAGGAACGCATATGATAATTGGAGGGGCAAAAGGCTTGCCATGGT
>Ga0116164_10001690_pt1 | contig 16389 bp, 11 predicted proteins | sample AD_UKC109_MetaG_FD_89888 | JGI IMG/M metagenome (GOLD analysis project Ga0116164, IMG submission 89888) | Active sludge microbial communities of municipal wastewater-treating anaerobic digesters from Hong Kong - AD_UKC109_MetaG | ecosystem: Engineered > Bioreactor > Anaerobic > Digestate... | reverse complement strand
TTTCTGAATGAAATAAACAAAAAGGTCGGCCGTTTCGTCCATCATCGACCAGGTGATCGACACAAGAGGTTTTTGTTCGGCGAGTTTTTCCATGGCAACGGAAATAAACTCATAGTCCTTATGAAAAATGATGACATCGGTGCCCTTAAAAAGTTGTAGTTTTTCTTCAATCTTTTGTTCCACCGATTCAAAATTCGACTGATGGGCCTCGCCAATGTTGGTGAAAATCCCGATGTCGGGCTGGATGATCCGTTGAAGCACGTCCATTTCGCCCGGTTGGGATATGCCTGCTTCAATGATGGCAATGTCGGCCTCATCGTCGAGCAGCCAAACCGAAAGCGGAACACCAATTTGGGAATTGTAACTTTTGGGACTGCGAATGATTTTGTATTCATCGGCCAGAAGTTCGCTCAACCATTCTTTTACGATGGTTTTCCCATTGCTTCCGGTAATACCGATCACTTTGCCCCTGAATTGTTTGCGCTTAAGAATAGCGGTATCCTGCAAGGCTTTGGTCACATCGGCAACGATCAGAAAAGTTGCTTCCGGAAATTTGTGCACCGAGAAACCGGGCTGGGAAATGATAAAATTCCGAACCCCCTTATCGTAGGCATGACGGATATAAAGGTGCCCGTCGTTCCGGCTTGTTTTCAACGCAAAAAAGAGGGTTTGTGCCCCGGAAATGATGGTCCTCGAGTCGGTCGACAGATACACAACCGGCAATTCGTCCCCTTTCTGAAGAATCCGGGCGCCAATTTCCCCGGCAATGAAATAGTTCGTCAGCGTCAGCATCGGTTTATGATTGAGTTAGGTTAAAACATCTGCGGCACAAAGGCTCGTATTCACTTTTTTCGCCCAGCAGCACCAGTTTATCGTTTTCCGACAAGCGGTGCGAAAAATGGGCCAGATCGCCACACTTCATACAAATGGCGTGCACCTTGGTAACGTATTCGGCTACAGCCATCAACTGGGGCATCGGGCCAAAAGGTTTTCCTTTAAAGTCCATGTCCAAACCGGCAACAATCACCCGAATCCCCATATTGGCGAGCTTCTGGCACACCTCCACAAGGGCAGGGTCGAAAAACTGGGCTTCGTCGATCCCGACAACATCCACATCGCCGGTCAACAGCAGAATGTTGGATGCCGTTTCGACCGGCGTCGACCGAATGGCGTTTTCGTTGTGCGACACAACCTGATCGGCTGAATACCGGACATCGACCCCGGGTTTAAAAATCTCTACCTTTTGCCGGGCAATGCGGGCCCGGTTCAGCCTCCGGATCAGCTCTTCGGTTTTTCCTGAAAACATCGACCCGCAAATTACTTCTATCCAGCCTTTTTGCCTTTGACTCGTTAAATCTTTCTCCAAAAACATCGGGTTGCTTTCATCAAAAAATGTAATTTTACAACTATTTGAGAATTTTGTCGTTCCTAAAAAGGCTGACGGAAATTTTCAAGTTTTGAAGATACTACATTTCATCCAAAAAAATAATAATTCATTTAGTTTAGAATAAATATTTGAAATATAGGTGAGTATGGAAAACAAAATCATCCTGCAGTTGATCAAAAATAACCTTGGGGAATTGGGAATGCTGGTCGATTCACTCCAAAGGGCTGAAAAAGCCGATCCCCTCCTCCTGGAAATTACGATAGCAAAAGCCAAAACCTTTTACCAGGAACTGATGCTGCTGCAACCCGACAATCATGCGCTGAAAAATCCGACGGATGAAGGTGCATCCCAAATGCCTTCTGTCGAAGCAATTGAATTCCTTTCCAATCCGAAAATACAAACAAAACAAGCCGAAGACAAACTTCCTTCAAACAACGCCGGGGAAAAGGAAGCAACGGAAGTCCCCGTTTCTCTTTTCCCCGATTCCGAAAAAAGAGACGAGCACAGCGATGCAGACCCCCCTGTCGAAACAGGGGTGATAAACGTAAACACCAAAGAAAAAATCATTGAGATTGAGGCGCCGGCAAAGGTTGATACTCCGCCCCAGGAAGCCCGGGTCCTTGGGGAAAAGTTTTCCAAGGAACCTTCCCTGAACGAACGTCTGGCCGAAATAACCCAACGGGAAACCCGGGTAAAGGCAAAACCGGTTACTTCAATTAAATCGGCCATTGGTATAAACGACCGCTTCCTGTTTCTTCGCGAACTTTTCCAAAATGATAGCGAGCGTTTTGAAACAATTGTCGGGGATCTCGACCGGTTAACCTGTTTCTCCGATGCCCTTGAATATCTCGGGCAACATGTTCAATGGCCGAAAAATGAAACCAGTTTGAAATTTATGGAGCTGGTTAAGCGCCGGTTTGACAAATTATCGTAATCCCTACTATTCAATCAGTATGGCGAAGCTGTACATCGTTCCTACCCCGATCGGGAACCTCGAAGACATCAGCTTCCGGGCCATCCGGATCCTGAAAGAAGCAGACACAATCCTGGCCGAAGACACGCGAACATCAATGAAGTTGCTGCACCATTACCAGATCGGCACCCGCATGCAATCGCATCATAAATTTAACGAACACAAAACTTCGGAGCATATTGCCGAACGTATTTTGGGCGGCGAGAATATCGCATTGATTTCCGATGCCGGAACACCGGGAATATCCGATCCGGGCTTTCTGCTGGTCCGGACCTGCCTGGAAAAGGGCGTCGATGTGGAAACGCTCCCCGGGGCAACTGCGTTTGTGCCGGCTCTTGTCAATTCGGGATTGCCGTGCGATAAATTCTGTTTTGAAGGCTTCCTCCCCCAAAAAAAGGGACGGCAGAAGCGCCTCGGTCTGCTGGCCTCCGAATCCCGCACCCTGGTGTTTTACGAATCGCCTTACCGCCTGGTTAAAACCCTTGAACAATTATCCGAACATTTCGGTCTGCAACGAAAAGTGAGTGTCAGCCGGGAACTTTCCAAGATCCACGAAGAAAATGTCCGGGGAACCCTGGAAGAAGTAATCGCCCACTTCCGCCAGAAAGAAGTGAAAGGCGAAATTGTGCTTGTTGTGGAAGGTGCCGGGAAAGAGGATGTTTCATCTACGGACGAATAAATCCATTTTTGAATAGTATCTTTGAAATCTAACTACGTTAAAAACACCGATCATGCGTACCATTTATTCCATCATTCAAACAGGGGCATTTCTGTCCCTTTTCCTTCCCCTTTCGGCGGGAGAGCCGCTTATCAACAACGTTGAAGGCAGAAACATCAACACCCTCAACGGGGTTTGGAAATACATTGTCGATCCCTACGAACTGGGGTTCTACGATTACCGGCGCCAGCAACGCGACCTGAGCGACCGGCCTGGAGGATCCGAAGCCTTTTTTACAAACAGCAAACCCCAACACCCATCCGACCGGGTTGAATACGATTTCGACAAGTCGGACAACATCCTGGTTCCCCGCGACTGGAACTCCCAAAAAGAGAAATTGTTTTATTATGAAGGAACAATCTGGTACTATAAAAAATTCAATCTGAAAGCCCAACCCGGGAAACGCTATTTCCTCCATTTTGGCGCTGCCAATTACGAGGCCCATGTATATCTGAACGGAAAAAAACTGGGCGCACACATCGGGGGCTTCACCCCTTTTAATTTCGAAATCACCGGTAAGGTGAACGATGAGAACTTTGTGGTTGTGAAAGTCGACAATGCCCGCGGACTGGAAAAAGTGCCCACCGTGAATACCGACTGGTGGAATTACGGAGGCTTAACCCGGGATGTATCCCTCGTGGAAGTACCCGAAACCTTCATCCGCGATTATTCCCTTCGTTTAAATCCCGAAAATCCCGACCGTTTGGATGTTCGCTTCGTTCTGGATGGCAGCGACCGGGCAGATAAAGTCGTTGAAATCCGCATCCCCGAAGCCGGTATTGCCCAAACCTTTCAAACCCGGGAGGACGGAACAGCCGTTGGATCCTTCGATGGCAAATCCATCGGGCGCTGGTCGCCGGAAAATCCCCGGCTGTATACGGTTGAGATTATCAACGGTGATGAAAAGGTGAGCGAACGAATCGGGTTCCGGACGATTGAAACGAAGGAGAACGAAATTTTGCTGAACGGAAAACCGGTATTCCTACGGGGAATATGCATCCACGAAGAAAACGGGATCCGCGGGGGCCGGGCCTATTCGCGCGAAGATGCCCAAATGTTACTGGGCTGGGCAAAAGAACTGGGCTGCAATTTCGTCAGGCTGGCGCATTACCCGCACAACGAAAACATGACCCGCGTGGCCGATGAGATGGGCATCATGGTGTGGTCCGAAGTTCCTGTTTACTGGACCATCCAATGGAAAAACGAGGCCACTTTTCTGAATGCGCAAAACCAGGTGACAGAAATGGTTTCCCGCGACAAAAACCGGGCTTCGGTCGTCATCTGGTCCATGGCCAACGAAACACCGGTTTCGCCCGAGCGAACTGCTTTTCTCCGGAAACTGATCGAAACAACTCGGACCCTGGATCCTTCCCGACTGATCAGCGCGGCCATGGAACGACACACCAAAGCCGGCACCCAAAACGTTCAGGTGATCGAAGATCCCTTACAGGAATATGTCGATATTATTTCGTTTAATCAGTACATCGGCTGGTATGACGGGACACCCGATAAATGCGACCGGATGGAATTTGAAATCAATTACAATAAACCCGTCCTGATTTCTGAGTTTGGTGGAGGGGCATTGCAGGGATACCACGGCAGTACCGAACAGTTATGGACCGAGGAATACCAGGAATACCTCTACCGGAAACCCCTGTCGATGCTTGAACGAATTCCTCAACTGCGGGGTACAACTCCATGGATTTTAGCCGACTTCCGTTCACCCCGGCGCGTACTGCCCGACATCCAGGATGGCTGGAACCGGAAAGGTCTGATCTCGGAAACCGGGAACCGGAAAAAAGCATTTTGGGTATTGAACGAATGGTACCGGGAAAAAACAAAAGAATATTCTTCAAAATAACCGAATAGTAAGATGTCGATTCCTTATTCGCCTGTTCTCCGGTCGGTGACCAGGAAAGCATGTTGAAAGGTTTTTTTCTTTCCCGAAGAATGAAACAGTTCGGTAAGCAGGATATATATTCCCGGATTGAGCAGCCCGCCGCTCATGTTCCGCCCTTCGTATAGAATAGAACTACCATTGCCCGGCAATTGGTTGTTCAACAGCCGGCATACTTCCCTTCCCGATCCATCGAAAACAAAAACATTGGCCAGGTAATCGGGCTGGTCGGTTTGGAAGGTGATCCGCAATTCATCGTTCAAACCATCGCCATTGGGTGAAAGAACATCGGATTCGAGCCGAACGTCCAGGGATCTTTCCTCCGGAATCTCCTGCTGGGAATTTTCGTATCCCGGGGTGGCATAGCCGCAAAGTGATGAAGCCGAATGCCAGTTCGAAGTTTCGCTTGTCTCCCGTTCCACCGAGACCCGTTCAAGGGAAACTCCCTTGCAGTTGTCGAGCCAAACCGAATGCTGCTTTTCGCTGTACGCCAGTTCGTCGATAACCCGGAGCGAGTCGTCGAGCAAAACCACCCGCCCTTCTGTGTTGGGAAAAGCCGGCATTCGTTCAAGCGCCACAATGTGATCGGGATAGGGAACCGGATAAGCGGCCAGCAAATCATCCCGATTGGCGGTAAATGCCACTATGTTTTGATCATAAAACGGAGTCGGTTCGTTCGAAAGGGGTATGAGCGAACGAAGACCAAAGGTGTCGTTACGTGTTGCCAGGTACAGCTTCGAACATTCGAGCGTCAGGCCGGAAATATTCATTAGTTCAACAAAATCGGATCCGCCCGGCCGGGGATTGAACAACACTTCGTTGATCACCACATCGCCTTCATGTATTTCGGGTATCATAAAGTGTCCCGTTATTTTTGGCGCTTCATTACCGCATTCATCGCTCAATTCTTTAAAAGATAATGCATATTCCCAATTGGTTTTTAGGGGCCGGTCGAAATAAACGGCAACAGAAAAGCCCTTGTCCCGGGGTACAAGCGCTTCAATGCCCAGTCCGGCCGCCGAAACATTCGTCCGTCGAAACGGGAGTGTGTCGAGCGCTTCGGAGAAAAGCGCATCGACCCGGATTCGCGACACCACTTCCAGCGAGCAAAGCGAGGGAGCAATTCGGTCGGTGTTTTCGGCGTCCACCGAATTTTTTCGCCCGGGTGTTCCACCCGATGGATCGACTGAGGCTTTCCAGTTCGAGCGGTTTCCACAATTCCGCCGGGGGTCGATTTTTTCCAGGCTCCAACCCCCATCGGCCTTCAACCCATCGGCATACCAGTCGTCGGAATAGCTCAAGGCATCAATCATCCTGCCTTCTCCATCGGTGATTTTTATGTCGGTACCGGAATTGAGCAGGGAAGGGAAACGCGGGAGGCCGCACACCCGGCCCATAGCCGAAAAAGCCGCGGTATCGGCCATAGGGCAAAGCAAAAGGTACCCACCGGGAGGAAGCAGTTCACCGGGGAGGGCAAATTCACCGGTTTTTACGATCAGGCGCCAATCTTCTGTATCAATGTACTTCTGGCTTTGATTGTACAGTTCCAGATACTCAAGTTCCGGCAGAGCGACCGGAGGCGAGGGATCGGCCATAATTTCGGTGAAGACTACATCGAAGGCCCCAACCGGCAACAGGTACAAAAAGTCAAACGATGCCGGCAGACTGGCAGCCCCTTCCCGGTCGCGCACACCCGAAACGCAGAGAACCAGCTCGGGTTCTTCAAGGGCCCCGGTAAAAATCCGGATCGATACAGAGTCGATCCGTTCGACACTGTTCACCGGATACAACCGTCCGCTTTTGCCCGTGACTTCAAAATCCGATACTCCGGGGCATCCGGGTTCGAGGGGTTCGTTGAAGCGAACCCTCAACTGCCCTTCTGCTTCGGCTTGTACCGACAAAACGAGCGGGGGTGTATTCCGGGCGGCCACTACAAAGTCGTCGAACCATAATTGCCCCGAGCGCGTTTTCGAATAGCCGAAAATAAAATCGATGTCGGTTATGCTTTCGTTCAGAAGACAGGTAAATGAGGCCTCTTCCTTCTGATATCCAAACAGGTTGGTGACGATCAGGGTACACAGTCCTCCCGGTTGAAGCAGCAGGTCGATCTGTGCCCGCGTATTCTCGGCCCATGTAAAAGCACTTTCCTCCAGCAGTGAAAGGGCTCCGTTTCCGTCGCTTTCCCATACCGATACCCGGTCGGTGCTGCCCTTTGCGTTCACCCCGAAAGCGATTCCGTTAAAAAACGGATCCCCATGGTTGATCGATTCCTTCCCCAATCGCAAATAAAAAAAATTGGAGGCCGAGGGGTTCCAGCTTCCGTTTCCGGTTTTCCACGAAATCAGCAATTCCGAAATGCCCGTCTTAATTTCCTTCGATAAAGCTATGTAGCTTAATTTTGACCAACCGTTTTCGGATTGTTCGAGGTGCCGGGCCGAGAAAAATCCGGAAAGGGGTACCAGGGAATCGCTTGTCCATTGGTAGCTGTCATCCCAGTTTTTGAGCGAAGAATCTTCAAAATCCTCCCATACAATCAAGTCTTCCGGTTTGAAAACGGTGATTTGCCCTGTTGCGGGTTCAATATTCGGATAATTGGACGATATTTTTAAAGAAATTCGTCCGGCCCGATTGCAACGAACCGTCCAGGAACAGATCCCATCGGGGACATTATCGCTTGCAAGTTCGATCCCTTCGCCCAAGAGCGATAAAGAAAAGCCCGGATCATTTACCTGTTCGCCCAGGGCATTAATCCCTGCAGCCCGAACCGTAAAGGATTCACCAAGCACGACAAAAGAGGGGCGCGAAAGCCATTGCACCCCACAGGGCTGGAGCATCAACGAATCGATCCCTTCTACCCGGATTTCGTCGACAATCACCTTATCGGAGGTATACGAAGCATTCAGAACAAGGCACAATTGAACGGTTGTGCCCTGCAATCCGTTTTGTTTCAACTGCATTTCGCCCCAGTTCCCCTCAGCCAGGGAATCTGTTTCGAAGGGGGAAAAAGCTCCGCCGTTGAGGGAATAGCAAGCCCGCACATATTTTTTTGTTGAATTACTACCGCTGCCCGTTTCTTTAACCCAAAGCGAAACCCGTACAACGTCGTATTCCGCAATGGGTAAAACCGGCGAATACCAGTAAACATCGCCGTAGCTGGCCATGGTTTCAAAACGCCCTCCGTCGGTCGCAACGGTTTTTACCCAGGCCTTTTCATCGGGAAAACGACTCGCTGATGCATCGAGGTACCAATCAACCCCCGACAGGTCGGTATGCATTTCTCCGCCGGGAACAGGCCAGATCCCTTTTTCGGCAAACGGAAAATTTTCTTCCCACACGATGACCTGGGCGCGCAAGGTCCTATTTAAAGAAATGATCAAGAAAAGCGTAGAAAAAACAATAAATTGGCGCATGATGAAGGAATTTTGGGGTCAATTTTTATTTTTGTGAAATACGGTACAAACCGTATCAAAAATAAGGATTTATCTATTAAAAAAGAAAAGAAAATGAGAGTCGCTGTTGTTGGTGCGAGCGGCGCCGTAGGACAGGAGTTCCTGCGCGTGCTTGAGGAGCGGAATTTCCCCCTCGACGAGTTGGTATTGTTCGGGTCGTCCCGGAGTGCAGGCAATGAATACCTTTTTAAGGGTACGAAACTGACCGTAAAAGAACTGAAACACGGAGACGATTTTAAAGACATCGACATCGCCCTTACATCGGCCGGCGCATCCATTTCGAAAGAATTTGCATCAACCATCACGAAACACGGCGCCATCATGATCGACAACTCAAGCGCTTTTCGTTACGACGAGGATGTTCCCCTGGTGGTACCCGAAGTGAACCCCGAAGATGCGCTCAATCGTCCGAGAGGCATTATCGCCAATCCCAATTGCTCAACCATCCAGATGGTGGTGGCACTGAAACCCATTAACGATCTGTCGAAAATCCGGCGGGTGCATGTAGCTACCTACCAGGCCGCCAGCGGAGCCGGAGCCCAGGGTATTGCCGAACTGGAGAACCAGGTGCAGGAAATTGCCAACGGACAGGAACCGACCATCAAAAAGTTCCCCTACCAGCTGGCCATGAACATCATCCCGCACATCGATGTATTCCTCGACAACGACTACACCAAAGAGGAAATGAAGATGAACTGGGAAACCAAAAAGATCATGCATACCGATGCCGAAGTATCGGCAACCTGTGTGCGGATCCCGGTTGCCCGCGCCCATTCGGAAGCCATCTGGGTCGAAACCGAAAAGGAACTTTCGGTGGAAGACGTCAGGAAGGCGATGGAAAAATTTGATGGCATAACCGTGGTCGACATGCCGGCTGAGAAGCTATACCCCATGCCCCTGTTTGTCTCGGGGAAGGACGATGTTTTTGTAGGCCGCATCCGCAAGGACATTGCCGTGAAAAACGGGATCACTTTCTGGTGCGTGGGCGACCAGATTAAAAAAGGCGCCGCGCTAAATGCCGTACAAATTGCCGAGTGGCTGATCGCGAATAAAGGCTTGTAATCAGCCCTCTCGTTCAGACATTCAACAGAAGGCATATCCCGGAAACAGGAAAAGATTAAAACTGTTTCAGCTGCTCGAGAAAAGTCGTGTAAAATGCTTCATCGTCGACCCAGGAGGCATATCGTATGGGCGAACCTTTCGACGTTTTAAAGATGTTCCCTACCGAAGTACCCCGGAGTTCGATTTCGGCCGAGGTGCCCGAAAGCCGGAACAGGTCGGGAAATCCCAGGTACATGGCCGGAAGCACGTCCCACATGTAATATTTGGGATGGGCATGATAGTTTATGTTAAAGATATCGAACACCCGTTTCGACAGGCAGCCCTTGCTTTCCTTTTCCAGGTAGTACATGAGATAGTTGTCAACCGGAACCTGTCGGCACGCATCGAGGGGAAACAGAACCAGTTTCAGTCCCGAATGCAAAAGCTGCCGGGCTGATTGGGGATCCCAGAAAATGTTCCATTCGGCGCTACCGTCCTGATCGGGGTAAACCACATTGCCGCTGTCGAGAAAAGCGCCGGCCATCCAATATACTTTTTCAATTTTTTCGTTCAGTTCGGGGTACTTTTCCAGGGCTGTGCTCAGGTTTGAAGCCGGACCCGTGGCGATTATAATCGTTTTATCGACTTCCTGCAGAATTTTTTCCGCCAGAAAATCGGCGCCTTCTTTCGGGCTGATCTTCGATCGGTCGGGAACAAGATCCCGGAATCCTTCTAAAGCATTGACCAGGGCGGGTTTCTCACGCCATTTGTCGGGGAAGGGGTGAACGGGCTGAGCCTGGCTCAGGGCTACTTCGAGGTCGTGCCGGCAAAAAAGGGTAAAAATCCGGAGTATGCTGTCCACCGCCTGCTCCGGGATGCAATTTGCGGCTGTAAGGGTTGTTCCTGTTAAACGACAGGATGAAAGGGTCATTAAAAAAATAAGGGATACCAAATCATCGATCGAACCATCCTGGTCAAGGAAAACAGGCTTCTGAAAAGGACAGGGCTGAATTTTGTTCATATGGTTCGTCGATTAAGTTATCAACAAAAATAAAAATATTCGCGAAAGAATCGAATAGCTTTTTAAAGGAGTTGCATTTCAATGAAGTAAAGGGGCTGTACCAAGAGGGGCCTTTTTCCCGTTCATTCGCTGCCCGTAACACTCTTCTTTCTCAAAAAAAGCCCACGACTCACGGGTTGGAGTGGGTCATGGGCTCTCAATATCTTGTATGGGCCGATCCGTAAGTTTAACGATCATTCTTTGAAAAAGGGAGGATCCGAAAGCAGCCCCTGAAGTTCACTTGCACTTCAGGAAAAGATTTCAAAGCCGAATGGTGTTTTGACGAAATGGACCCCGAAATAGCGAAAAGCCGGACGTCCTCTGAGCCAGACGAGCTGACAGCCTTCGGGAAGAACCTGGATGTAGCGGGGTGGGTGAACCCGGTAATATCCGAAAGGACTGGCTTTATAAAACTTTTTGTGGTAAAGGAAATAACCTTCGCCATCGAGACTGACCCATACGGCCGTACGCGGCAGTTGCCGGAAACGGATGTGCGGTCGGGGAAATACGTCGGGATGAGGAATCCTGGGAGCCGGATGAACATGAATGTCCCGATCTCTTTTTTTGTGTTTGTAGAAATCATCGTTTCGGTGATCCCGCGTTTTGTCCCAGCGGTTGTAATCGGTCCGGTGATCTTTTCCCCAAGCCTCGTCCCGGTTTGTTTTTCCGGGTTTGGCACGGAACGAATCCGTCTCTTTTTTTGCTTCCTTTTTTACCAGGGCGGTAGCTTTTCCTGTGTTTGCTTTTTCGGAATTGCCCGGTCGGTTTTGGGATTCACTCCGGCCGGAGGTGCGGTGCTGTGCTTGTAATTCCGGAGTAAAACCGGCCAGCATCAGGGCTGCAAGAAGCATGGCAGCAATCGGATGGTTTACAATTTGTGTTTTCATGGCTTTTGTTTTAAAAGTTCTACAAAAGCGGGCCCGTTGTTAATAAGACAAACAAATGCTATGCCAAAAAATTCATCTCTACGGGCAGGAAGGTTCCCGAAACATATTGTGAAGGAAATTTTCGTAATTTCGGTGCGTTTCAATAGTATTGTTGAAGGGTATTTTATTGCAGCCCGCTGTATGATGCCCAAAATTTTTTATTTATTCGAATGAAAAACTTTGCCATGATCGGAGCCGCCGGTTTTGTCGCCGAGCGCCATTTGAAAGCAATCAGCGAAACGGGGAACCGGCTTTTGGTTGCGTCCGATACTTTTGATGTGATGGGCCGAATGGATCATTATTTTCCCGATGCCGATTTTTTTACTCAATTCGATGAATTTGCCACTTTTGTCCGACAAATTCAGCAATCGGGTTCGCCCCTCGATTTTTGCAGCATTTGTTCCCCCAACTATCTGCACGAAAAGCACATCGATTTTTCTCTACACCATTCCATTAATGCGATCTGCGAAAAACCCCTGGTCATTTTCCCCGAAGAACTGGAGCGGATACGGGATAAGGAAAGCCGGAGCGGGAAAAAAGTCTGGACCATTTTGCAGCTTCGCCACCACCCGGTGATTGCTTCGTTAAAGGAATGGGTTGACCAACAACCCAAAGAAAAGGTTTTTGACATTGACCTGGCCTACATAACTTCGCGGGGCAAGTGGTATTTCAAAAGCTGGAAGGGCGATATGACCAAATCGGGCGGTGTGGTTGCCAATATAGGAGTCCATTTCTTTGATATGCTCCTCTGGATTTTCGGGAAAGTGAAGGACAGCCGCGTCCATGTATATGCGCCGCATAAGGCCGCAGGTTTCCTGCAGCTTGAACGGGCACGGGTACGATGGTTCCTGAGCCTCGATTACGACGACATACCCGAAAAATCGCGCACCCGGGGTTCCCGCACCTACCGGAGCATTGTTATTGAGAACCGGGAGCTCGAATTCAGCGAGGGGTTCACCAACCTGCACACCGTCAGTTATTCCCACATTATAGCCGGTGAAGGCTTTGGCATCGAAACAGCCGCACCTTGTATCGACCTGACCCATCGCATCCGGAATTCACCCGTAACCGGAGTAAAAGGGGATTATCATCCCTTTCTCTCCCAATCCGGGATTATTCCGGAATAAGCCCGGTAATTTTTCCGTAAAGTGAATGGCAACCCGTTAACAGGTCGTTACCCAATCGACGATAATACTTTTTTACTTCCCGTGAATTTTTCTTCCCTTCCGGGTGGTTGGCCCGGTCGATCAGTTCGTTGTGAAAAACAACGATTTCGTTGATCAGCTCCAGGGCTTTTGTCTTCGAGGGTTCATCGAGCAGATCGGAAACCGACAAGGTGTCGGCAATCAGCAACTCACTCAAATATCGGATGTCTTTCTTGATATTCTTTACATTTGCCATGACATAAATTTTTACGGTTTATTGGATGTATTATCTTGATTTTTCGACGGATCGGCTTTTTTAGGTAGAACTTTCCCGGGAACCAGGTCCCAGTTTTCTTTCATTTCCCAGTTCGATTTTATCTGGATCAATTTTTCGAAATAATACACCGGCTCGGGCTGCTTTTTTTCTTTCATGTTCCCGGTATCCCACCGCCCGTTACGGTTCAGGTCGGACATGAGCCGGATGAGGTAATTCCCGGGTTTCAGGAAGAGGAAAGTACGCTCTTTCGACAGGTCGGTGCTGTATCGCTCCAAAACAAGTTCCTCTTTTTTGCTGTCTTTCAGCAACTGGATGATTGAGTGCCCTTCTGTTCCGTTTATCTTGAGGATAAGCGAACCATAATAATCGACCGACTGGGTGGTGAATTTTTCAGACAGAGCTTCGTTCACCCGTCCTGCTGTTGTTTTCACCAATCCCGAATCGATGGAAAGCTGATAGCTGGTCTGGCTTTCGGGGGTGAAATCCAAAATGATTTTCCGGTCGGACGCCGAATCGAAACGCAAGGTAAACAAAACGGGCTCAAAAGTAGAATCGGTAAGGGCTTTTTCCAGTTTGATACAGGAAGGGTCTACCGGGAGTACGGGTGAAGGGGTTTCCAAAATAAGCGCTTTGTTCAGATCGAAACCTTTGGTCGTAAGATTATGTTTCAATACAAAGGTTGTAGCGGATGCCGATTGTTCGTTTTTCCCTTGTTCCGCTTTTTTGGGCCTGCGAAACTTCAGTGTATCGGTAACGGGGAAAAACAAGCCCAGCGAATCGTTGATTGTATAGGAAACACAAAGACTGATCGTATCGGATGTGGCACGAAGGGAGTCGGTAATCCAAACAAAAACACTATCGCGCCCGGGATTGAATTCGACCGAAATAGGGGTAGACAGCGAATCGATTGAGGGAGTCCGGATCGTAAACGAATCGTTCAACATTTCATTAAATACGAGCAAACAATAATCATCCTCTATCCGGACATGAGATTTAAGAAACTGATTGAAAGGGTCTTCAGTAAACAGCCGCAAATTTACTTCACCGGGTAAAAACCGGGTATAACCTTGCGAAATCAGGGTGTCGGATCCGGAGAATAGGGTGTCGATCTGGTGGATGAACTCGGCTTCGGGCCGGATCAGGCTGTCGCAAAAAGCCACGGCTTCGGTTTGTCGCGAAAAACGAAGGTTGTGATCATCGTCACGAAGCGCATAAAGACCATAATCGCCCGGGAGAAGGTTGTTGAAAAGATAATATCCATTTTCATCGGTTTTGGCGATGAAATCGGGCAAGGTAGTTTTGAAAGCGGTATCGGAGTTTTGCAGATAAAGGGAAACCAGGATCCCCGATTGCGGTGCAAGCGTTTGGGCATCGACAACATAACCCTCCACCTGCAGCGTATCAATTTGATCATAGGTCGAAAACACCAGCCGCAGGTTCTCGTACTTGTTGCCTTCGTTGTAGTCTTTGATCCCGTCTTTAAAATCGAACGAATAGGTACGTTGAGGCGTCAGGTCTTCTTCCAGTTTCACAATAACCGATTTGTTCCGGACCGTAATGGTAGGTTTTTCGGCCAGTGGGGGAGAAACAACCAGTTTTTCGCTCAGGTTGTCGCCGGCAATATATTCATCAAAGGTGATTTCAATACTCCGTTCCCTGACGTTTTTTTCAAAAGGCGCGGGTATACTTCCCGTGATAACGGGAGGGATCGAGTCGCGGGGACCACCGGTGGGGCCAGCTCCCTGGTTGGCGCAGGATACCGGAAAAATGAGCCAAAGAGCCAGAGCCATGAGGATGAAAAGGGGATAAATATTCAGCCGGAAATATGCCATCAATGTTTTATTCATTTAAGTCTGAATTATACGGTTGCCGGAATATTAGAAAAAGTCGTCAAAAACCGGAGTGGCCGGTCCGCTGGGTTGGCTCGACTCGTTGCAATCGAGGTCGATCGAAAAACCTTCCGGCTTCTCGAAAGAAAAATCTTCGGTATACGGCAGGGTCGAATCGGCAAATACCTGTTTAAAGAACCGGCCGAAAACAGGCAGAGCCATGTTGGCGCCCTGACCGCGCGTGAGATCCTCGAAATGGATGCTCCGGTAATTGGCGCCAGTCCAGGTACCTGCCACCAAATTGGGCGTAAAGCCCACGAACCAACCATCGCTCTGGTTTTGGGTAGTGCCCGTCTTTCCGGCAAAAGGAGCGGAGAATCCTCCATATTCCTTATATAAATCGTAGTTGAGCCGCAATCGTATTCCGGAACCTTCGCTGACAACATTTTGCAGCAGGTTGATCATCAGGTAGGCCGTATGTTCGTCGAGTGCATCGCGACGCCGGGCCTGGAAGGTGGCGATCACGTTGCCGGTTTTATCTTCGATGCGGGTAACGATCAGTGGGGTGGTATATACACCTTTATTGGCGTAAACGGCATAAGCAGCAACCATTTCGTAAAGGGTGATTTCCGCTGTTCCCAAAAACATAGAAGGAACAGCAGGCACGATGCTGTATATTCCCATCCGTTCCATCACTTCGCGCATGGCTTCGGGATTAAATTGTTTCATCACCCAGGCAGAGACCTGGTTGACAGAATTTGCCAAGCCCCAACGCAGGGTGACCATTTTCCCATCGTTTTCGGTCGAACTGGAATTTTTAGCCGTCCATGCCGTTCCGTCGTCGAGGATGAAGGTTTGTTCTACGTTCGGTACCCGCTTACAAGGCGACATACCATTCTGCATGGCCAGTGTGTAAAGAAAGGGCTTACAGGTTGATCCAACCTGGCGTTTGTAGGTTGATGAACGAACCATATCGATTTCTGTAAATCCGTATGCAGCGCCTCCCACCCAGGCCTTAACATGACCGCTTGTCGGATCCATGGCCATGAAGGATGAACTCAGATGCTTCAGATAATACTTGATCGAGTCGAGGGGTGAGATCAAGGTGTCCCTGTATCCCTCCCATGTGTAAATTTTCAGGGTATCGGGTTGGTCGAAGGCCTCCAGGATCTCGTCCATCTCCATTCCCTTGCTTTTGTAGGCCCGGTAGCGTTCGCTCCGCATGATTTCACTGGTCAACACATTGCGGGCTTCTTCCCCGGTCAGGTCGTTCGAAAAAGGAGCGTTCCGAAAACCGGCAATGTGCCGGTCGAACTGGGGCTGAAGCTGTTTCAGATGTTGTTCTACGGCATTTTCGGCATAGAGCTGCATCCGGTAATCGATGGTTGTGTATATTTTCAGACCGTCTTTGTACAAATCATAAGCTTCGCCGTCGGGTTTCCGGTTTTTCTGGCACCATCCGTACAGAGGATCGGTGTACCAGGCTACCGAATCTTCCCGGTACCGCTGGACAGCCCTGTCGCTGTTCCCATAATTTGAACGAACCGGCAGTGAAGCAAGCATGGTTCGTTCCAGGTATTTTCGAAAATAAGGAGCCATCCCCTTTTTCAGGCCTTCGCGCTGGAAATCGATATTCAGGGGCTTCACACAGGTTGAATCGTATTGCTGCCGGTTGATATAGCGGTTT
>Ga0116164_10001689_pt1 | contig 16396 bp, 7 predicted proteins | sample AD_UKC109_MetaG_FD_89888 | JGI IMG/M metagenome (GOLD analysis project Ga0116164, IMG submission 89888) | Active sludge microbial communities of municipal wastewater-treating anaerobic digesters from Hong Kong - AD_UKC109_MetaG | ecosystem: Engineered > Bioreactor > Anaerobic > Digestate... | reverse complement strand
CTTATAGGCTGAGATTACTAGGTCGCTTTTAACAGCACCAGAAGCAGTAACCTGCTTGAAACTACCCTGTTTTTTATCCAAAACAGATACCTGTGCAATAACGAAACCCGACTTTATCATAGCATCCTGAATGGAATTCCATACGCTTGATTTAGAATTATGAAACTCAACAGTAATCCATCGTTTGGGCTTAAGAACTCTATAATACTCTTTGAAAATACCAGACATTATTGTTGAATAATCAACCAAACTTTTGTTTTGATGATTATTTATTATTGCTTCTTCTTTATTATTTGTAAAAACTTTTAGCCAAGCCTCCCAAAGCAAATTTAACTCTGAATACATTAGGTTATCACCAAATGGAGGGTCTGTAAATATATAGTCTATTGAGTTATCAGTTAAACTTGTATTTATAGCACTAGTTGTTTGAATTATTGTTTTACCCTTACAATTAAAAACAACTTCAAGAGCTTTTGCAACATATTCAATATTACGTTTTATCGATAGAATAGGGTTAGGTGGAGTAATTAATGAACCAACATATAAAGTACCAGTCAAAGGGCCACCTCCCTTTCTGTCTGCACGAAATCTTCTCATTTTCGACAAAGTAGGATTTGCAGCCGACTGACTTAACATTAATGAGTACTTGAAGTTTTTAAGAGATGCAATTTTTTCGATAAAGGAACTAATTACCCAAATGTTACGTTTTGTGTAGAACTGATGAACATAATCTAAACCGTGAGATTTTATTGGTTGAGAAGTGTTAAAACCATTAGGCAGTTGTTTTATAGGTATCCAATAAGGAATTGTTGATTTTTCAATTTTCTCAATTAACACCCAATCTTCATTATCTAATGGTTTTTCGAAGCGTTTTTTGTTATATGTATAGTTGATTAATACTGGTGATTGTTTTGCAAATGAAACCTCTTTGTTAATTAAGTCATCCCATTTTTTTTCGAAGGCTCTTTTTGAATTTCTTTTTGATATTTCGCCATTACAAGTAGGGCAATTATAAGTGTCGAAGATTTCGCCTTCTTCATAGTTTACAGCAGCCTCAAAAAAAGTGTACTCGTTATTACAAAATGGGCATATAAGTACATCAGAATATAAAATATGGTTTATTACTCCTTTAGGAATTTTTTCACCATCAATTCTAAGCTGTTTGTCTTTCTTGGTTTCGTCAAAGTGGTTAGTTTCAAACAGCCAGCCACACTCTTTTTGTATTTCATTAATTATTCTTAAGCCTTCTTTTCTAAAACTTTCTACATCAATTTTGTTGTTATAGTTGTACGCAATAAAAGTTGCTATGGGTGATAGGTCGGTCAGGATACAATTTCTATTTCTCAAAGTTGCAGCAACACCCGTCATACCTGTACCGCAAAATCCATCAAGAACTACATCACCTACACTAGTGTAATGTTCAATATACTTTTCAATTGCTGTATGGGGTACTTTTGTATGATATGTGTGAGCATTGTAAACAGGATTGTTTTTCCCCTCGCTAACATCACCAACAAATGGTTCCCTATGGTAAGTGTCGGTTTCCTCGTTGTAGGGCTTGCCGTAAGTTTCAATAAACTCGTTTATATAGGGGTTGGGGCAGGCGGTGTAGAAGGGTGGGTTGGAGAGGGCAAGTATATCCTCATCATCGCCAATGGGAAAACCCTCCAGCTGTTTTAGCTCGGGTAGGCGTTTGCGTAAATCGTTGTTATAGTCAAAATTATCCTTCATAGCTGCTTCTAGTCCTCAAATTTTATTCTAATATCATCGCCGTTTTGGCGTAGCACGCTGACTTCAAAGTTAAGAATTGCCTCCTTAAACTGCTCACGGGTAAGCAGTTCATTCTCCCTGAAAAGTGCTGTAAGTATTTGCTTTTTGGTTACCGATACAATCCTAATGTCCTTGAACATCTCGTTAATGGCAGTAATTATGCTATCGTCGAGGCTGTCGGGCATTTTACCTGTATCAATAATGGCTTGTATTTCCTTTCTGCTGGAGTCGCTAACCCTAACCATTTCCAGTTGCTTGGCGTTCTTTTTAATCTCGGCAACGGCAGTTTTGATATACTCGTCTCTAACTGCAGCAAGGCGTTTGGTAAGATTCTTGGCTTCGGTTTCAATTCTGGTGTAATCGCGAGTTTCCTTTAGAAAATTGCAGTTTGTGTGGAATGGGATTCTGTAAAGGGTATCAATATCAAGCGAAGTGCACTTCATCTCCTTAATTCTGTTCCACTCGTTTGCCTGGTTATGAATTTTTGCATTCACGTTGCAGTTTAGCCTTGCTAGCTGGAGGCAATGCCTGTAGGTGGGGTCGTTAACATAGTACTCAAATGGTTTCCAATCAACCCTTTTTCCTACGGTTTTCTCGTGTGCAGGGTAGTAGAATTCCTTAACGTAAATATCCTTAAATGCTTTTATCTTCCCTGTAATTGGAAATCTTTCATCGAGTTTTATGTATTTCGAGAAATCTTTTACAATTGCCTTGGTATCGTTGCAAAACTCCTTTAGCTTATCAATAATCGAATTGTCGCTAACAAAGTTTGGGTACTCCTCAACAATATCAATTGCCTGATTCATATACTGAATACCTTCGAAAACCACCTCGTTGTAAAGAGCCAAAGCTTCCTTTAGGTTGCCAAGCTGAGCAATTGCGTCGGTTATCTTTTTTAGACTTGGGTTAAGGTGCTCAATATTCTTAAACTTTGCGTGATTCTCAATATTAAGGCAGTTCCAATCAATAACTTGGCATTGCTGAAAATGGCTTGATACCTGCGTAATGTCAAGAAAATGGGTTTCTCTTTTGCTCAATGCATCAACAACGGTTTCAAGTCCTTTAACTAATTGAAGTATTTCGTTAACCTTAAGTTTATATTCTTTAAAAGCTTCGTTGCGAGTGCTTTCGCGTAGTATTAGGTTGCCGTTAAGCCCAATGGCATTCATCAATCGGGCAGCAAAATCGTACGAGATATCATCCTTCTTAATGGCATAAACAATATTCTCGAACTGGGTTATTGAACGGAACTTTTCCTTGATATTTGCTATGTCAATTTCATCGCCGCCCTTTGCTTTCAACGATATTCTGCCTAGTACTGCCAAAACTATTAGCTTGAAGTGGACTATTTGTGGTTCTAATCCGTAAGGTTTTTGCGATAAAGGTTCAACCAGTTCGGTTTGTATGTTTACCATCTTGCCCTTTTTCTCGGCAATGGTTGTGTATATATGCTGGGCAATATTACTTCCTGAGATATCTATATCGCCATTGCTATTGAGCAGGAATAGGTTCGACAGGAAGTTTTTGGCGTTTTGGCTTATTCGAGTGAAATTTCCATCAACAACCTCATCGAGAATTCGAGTAAGCGAATCGTTTATGTTGTAAGAGCTTAAAATTTGGTTATACCTCGGGTGCTCGGGGTAGGTGGAAGTAAAGCATTCGTCGAAAACTGATTTTTTAAGTTCGTTAATTATTTCAGAAAGATTGTTGTACTCCTTTCCCAGCTCGTGCTTAATGCTGATTTGTTTTCCATTAAGGTTGACTTCCGAGTTACTGTAAATCCAGCGGGCAATTTTATACTTAATACCTGGTTTGGTAATTCCAGCAGCACGAGTACCCTCAATCTCCTCCGATAGTTTTTTATTCATTACCGTGGTAAGAACATTCTTGGCAATTAGCGAACGAATTGCTGCAATTCGCTTTAGATGCTCAATACTTTCCTGTCCAGGTATGGTTAGTTGAATATCGAGTTGGTTCTCGCCTAACTTATTAGATTTGCCCTTAAAGTATGGAGAAATAATATTAATGAAGTAATCGGCATTGGGTAGCGAAGGCACGACTGTACCCTTGCGGCTAAAAACAATAAACCCTTTTCGAAACGATTTAACGGATTGCCAAATACATTCATCCACAAAAACATTGGGGAGATTATTGAAATGCTCTAAATCGAGAATCTCTTTAATCTGTTCAAAAACAATCGATTCTAACTTGTCTTCGGCAGAACCAATGGCATTAACCTCGGTATCAATACGCTCATCGGGGTCGGTTCCATCAATGTCGGGGTCAAATTTAAAGTAATCGTTGCCCGATTTTGTATCCTGAACAACCTTTAGGTAAAAGCCATCTGTTGCCTCCCTTATTCGCTTTACAATAAGCGAAACCTGCATTTGCGATTCAAATGCCCTATTTTGAGGTAGAATCAACAGTCTTTCGGCTAGTTCTTTTGCTGTTGCTCCATTATTGCCATTGCTCCAAAGGGAGTATATAGCAAGTCCTTTGATAATCTTTATTGCATCCTCTTGGTCTTTTTGTTCAAGATTAGCGGCAATTTTTTGCTTAATAATCGACACAACCTTTACGGTATCGTAAACCGATTCGAGGTTTTTGATGTTGGGGTTATTTTCTAGAACATCAAATATTTTATCGAAGGTAAAGAAGTAGGGGAAAGGTTTATTGAGTTTGTATTTTACTTCGCTTTGGGCAAATTGAATCACACCCCTTTTTTCGAAGTAGGGTAGTTCATCGAAAAGATTTAAAAGGAATGGTGTAAATGGGAAAAGGTCAACGTATTGGTCTAGTTTTGTTGATACATCTTCAATTTTTTCGGCGTATGGTTTCAGTTTTGCTTCAATTTCAGCTTTTTGATTCGATGATTTTGGAACAATACGCTGTGATATAACTTTTTGAACAGCCTCGCGACGAATAATAATGTTTTGAAATCGTTGGTCAATTCTACCAGCCTGAGCAGCGATATTCATAAATCGAGGACTTGAGTAGATATCTTCCTGCATTGAGGTTACCACAAGAATGTCTTGACTCTGACATTCCTGAGCAACCACTCTTAAAAACTGGAAGTCTTTGCTCATTTCGTTTTCGGGCTTTGTACTCAAAAAGTCCGAAACCTCGTCAATTATTACCAGCAAGCCTGCTGCTGGCTCTTTCTTTTTAATTGTGTTAACAATATTGTCAATATGCTCTTTAAAGTTCAGAACCTCGGGCGTAAATTTTGGGATATCAATACCATATTTTTGCTTAACCTGTTTTTCTAATTCTTTGAAAAAGAATAATGAAAGTTCAACACTTACAGGTTGTAATTCAAATTGAACTGTAAGAAAATTACGGTTTACATCCTCGCAGGCTTTTTGAATCTTTTCATTGGAAATATGGCTGCGTAAGTCGGGTCGGGTAATGCTACTAACTAAAAATGCAATTAGGTGAGATTTACCACTACCGTAGTTACCAAGTATTTTAACGGCTTTGTGGTTTGGTTTTTTTAGGTTGTCGTAAAAATCAATTATTTGCTGCTCTAATCCCTCAGATATAATGTAACTTGATATTAATTCACGTTGTAAATCCTCTTGCTTTAGGTCTGTATCAATGTCAATTACATCTTTAATTTCGTTGAAATCAAATAACTTTCCAATTGCGTTATTGTTAATTTCACCAATGTTTAACAAGTATTCATCCTTATTGAAGTCGCTTACAATCATTGGGTTGTAATCTTCCTTAACCTCGCTTACTTTTGTTATAAGTATATCGTTAATATCTCTATCATAAAATTCCTCAGAGCCAGTTTTTCCGTAGTATAACCTGTTGCTAATCATTTCCTCATCTTCGAGGAATATTACGCAATTTTTGTTTCGAGAATTGTATTTAAAAGCTCCAATTGGGGATATTTTAGTAAAGGATCTATGATATAAAATGCTTGCATTAACTAGTATTATTTTGTTAGGCAATGAGTTAAACCATTCTTTTATTCTTATGCCAACATCGTGTGAAGGTTCATCAAGTTTGTCTAGTTCTTTGTATAGGTCCGCTAGGTTTTCTTGTACATCAATAATGCTCCATCCCAATTTATCTTTCAGATAATTTGTAATATTTTGCTTTTTTGGTTCGTCCTTTCCAACTATAGCCCAAAGTTTAAACCTTAGCCCATTGGCTAAAGCTAAATAACTATCAATATGTTTTAATTCCATATTCAAACTATTTCTTTTAAAATTAGATGTTTATAAGTCAGCTATTGTATTAAAAATACTAATGTCAAATATAGTGAAATGTATCCATTGTTTAGGTGCGGTGGGAGAAAAAGCAAGTGTGTGGTTGCGAAGGGATGGTTGCAGGGATGAGCAGCCACAGTATTGCTTTTTGTGCGGTGGGATTTGTTTTGTCTTTTCTTTCAATATGTAGTAAAATTCCCTTTGTCGAAATTTTTTCTTCTGCTTGGTGCTAACGGTCGGGGGTGTGACCAGTTTGGGGGCGCGGAGCTGGGATTTATCCCCCGTTAAGAACATCCCTGCGTGCTGACCCGACTCCGTAACCCATTCAGCCCAAATTGGTTACACCCCTTGTTGGCAACTGGTGTTCATTCATATCCGTCTGTTTGTCATTATTTTAGTTTTTTTGAGCGTGGGAAATTCTAAGACCGACCTGAAAGGCGATTATTCAGGCTGGAAAGGCGGAAGCTCTTTTGCAAGCTTTTGGTTTGAGCGTTGGCTCGTGTGGGCTTGCAAATGTGCTTACGACTGTGGGTTGGTTAGTTTAAATTTATCCATAAATGAATTAACTTTAAATCACTCGCTTTTCTGTGTGCAATAGATTTTAAAAAACTATAATCAAAACTTGACCCAATTTCTGATAAAGTTTCATCCTCTTTCCAGGACTTATTTGTAGTAGCGATTTCAGTAATCCAGGCATTAATTGTTGCAAGCCAATGACTTGGTTTCTCTTTCTCGATAAAACCAATTAAACCGCACTCATTTAACCCTTTGCCGTGTTTTTCTGTTTTATATCTTTCAATACCACCGTTATTAGATGACCCAAAAACGTATTCTTTTTCTCTTGCTTTATCAGGGGCAGGTAATCGTTTACATTCAACAGAAAATAAAGATGTGTTTGAGACACCTTGCTCATTTGGATAAAAATAAAAGTCTGAAAATCCTTTGCTAAGATTGTAAATATCCCGATACTGACTACTAATATTAAAAGGATAGTCTAGCTTTCTTATTAAAATTTGTGTTTGTTCAATAAATATTTGAGTTAAATCGTCTTCGTTTAGTTTTTGCTTTTTGTGTTGTCTCGATGCAATATAAGTTTTGAAATGCGGTACATTCTGTTTCATTGATTCAATAATCAACGAAATGAAATTAGTTTTCGAAATACTAATTATTGGCTGTTCGTTATTCGATAGATTTTCCTCTGCTATCATTCTCCTGTAATATTTGAAAAGTCAGAGAAACATTTATCCGCATCACGATAAGCAATTAAAGAAAGCCAATATCTGTATTGGTTCGGTTTGACAAAAACAATAGTATCTTTCTGAGGATATAGTTTAATAATTCTATTTACAGAGAGGTGTGCAGAAATATGATTGTTTGTAAGTCCATCAATGTCTAATTCAGATACATCTTTACCAAATTTAGGCTTTATATTTTCGTTATCATACTTGAATACAGTAGCAATTAATGAATTATCAAGTTGAACAACATCACTCAATCTAAATCTACGTTTGTTATCTGCATAGATGGTATTTAAGGCTTTAGAAAATTCTATACCGTAATTTGATATAACAGATACAAATTTATTATGTTGTATTTGCTGTAATGCTTTTGATTTTTCTCCGTGAATAAAAAAGTCTTGTTGAAAATCTAAACTATCATTAACTACTTTTAAGTCAAAATCCGAGAAAGAAAAACCATCTTCAATAAAGGGAAGGTTTTTAAAATCCTTCAAAAGAAATGTATTATTTCTATTAATGAGCGTTTCAGAACTTGTTGCTAAGAAATAGAATTTATAGAAATTATAATTCTCTTCAAATGAGTTATAAATGTTTTTCAGTAAAAGGGTATTGTTGGTTAAAGATTTTATTGAAATTAATCTTCTTTTAAATGAAAATGACTTTTCATTCAAAAAAATTGGGAACCTATTCTCCCCAATATTTTCCCATATTATCAAATTCGGAGCAATAAAAGATTCTTCTAAAGGGACTTTAGAAAATTTGGTTGATGTGTTCATTTCTGTAAGTAAATCATAACCAATTTCATTTTCATTTATTGCTGCGGTGGGCAAAAAAGGAATTTTATAAATATGCTCAGGAGATAGGTTTTGCTTACTCCCTATTTCAAACCCTTCTTCTACAATACTATCGTTTTCAATTAAAAATTCTTTCAAAGTTGGCAACTCTTGCACCTTTTCAACAAGACTTTTTATTCTTCCACCTCCAAGTAAGTTGTTTTTCCAAATGAACTCATTGTTGATAGCTGTTTGTCTGTTTACAAAATGTAAATCATAATCATCAATTTCAAAAACAATTCTTTCTTTAGTTGCTCTTGTTCTTCTAAATGTTAAGTGTAAGATGTTTTTAGTCAAATCAGGCTTCTCATTTTTAATGAATATTGCAGCAGATGCTACATCAGCACCATTATCCCAAAGAGATTTGTTTCTTGCTAAAGCAGTAAAGTCTAAAATCTGAATTGTATTGTACTTTGAAAACAAGGCTTTTTTGTATTCACTAGACGTGCTATTGTATAACAAACCCGATGACTTAACAATCATACAAACCAGACCATTTTCTTTTAGAAAACTGAATGATTCAGAAAGGAATTTTAATGCAATTTGTCCTTGTGGTATCTTTACTTTTTTGTTTTCTAATTCCCACACATTAGAGTAATTTGAAATAGCACCTCTTACGAATGGCGGATTGCCAATTACTAAATCAAATTTTTTGTCCTTAATTGATTTACACTCAAAAAAGTCAGAAAGTATAAGATTTTCTTCTGTTAAATCGTCGAACTTTAGTTCATTGAGGATTTTTACAGGATTTAATTCATTACATAATGCTAAACTTAAACTAAATGAAGCTAATCTTACAGCCTGTTCTTCTTTATCAACTCCGTATATACTTTTTAATATTGACTTTAAAACTTTTATAGTAGGAGTAGCCATATTGTTTTGAAGCCTCCAAATCTGAACCAATCGTTTAAATGCAACAACTAAAAAAATGCCTGAGCCACAAGCTGGGTCTAATATCGCAAAGTTTTTTAAGTCAATATTTATATACTTTTTCAGCGGAATACATTCATCAATTAACAATTTGGCTAAATGAGAAGGAGTGTAATACAAACCTTTTTCTTGCTTGTTTTCCCCTAGAAACTCCTCATATAAACGGCTTATCAGCTCAACTGGAATTAATTTGAACTCGAAATATCTCCAATCAGGAAAACCCAATTCTTGTTGGGGGGAACCTAAATTAGTTTTATCAGTTGCCAACAAATCTGCAACTATTGATAAATCCATCGTTTTAAGTTGTTCTTGCTCTTCATTTCCCCACTTAAATACGTTTCCATTAAAATCCTTGTTTAGGTCTGAAAGAAGTTCAACGAATTTCCCTTGTTGCTTCAATACTTCATTAAACGTTGTTGCTTTATTGTATTTCTGAAAATATTTTTCCGAGAGTAATTTATTGCCTTTATTATCTATTCTCTCTTCTAAATACTTTATTAGAATTGCTTGGACAATAATTTTATTAATTATTTCAGATGATGTATTCTTAAACTTTTTTGAGAGTTCTTGGGCTACAAAACGAATGTTATTAATTAAAGTGTCATAGGCAGAGTTCTTAAACTTAAATTTATTTTTCAGTTCCTCTTGTTCCCAAAAAACACCACATTTGATTTTTAATGCAAATTGTTCGTTATATAACTTGTGAACTTTGCCAGTTAATTTCAAATCCCTTATCAAGTATTCGGGCTTGTACTCTTCTGTTATATGTTTGGTACAGTCAACAATTTTAATTTCAGAATTGAAAAAAACACAAGCCAATGGAGCCTCTCCGCTACTCCAAATTTTTGTTTGAATTTCAGCTATTTCATTTTCTTTTGCTTCCTCAAATTTTCTGTCTGTGAAATCGTACAAATAAACTTGTGGTTTGTAGCTACCATTGAGCTGTCTGCGAAGGTAAACAGCAGATGCATTTAGTTCTTCTGCTGTTTCAATATGAAACTGAATTTGGGGGTCTATTAGTTGACTATCCTGTTTGGTTAAATATAGGCAATCATCTTCTAAAGCAAAGCCGAGACTGGCTATAACTTCCTGAAAATCAATTTTTATGTCTTTAACCGTATTCATCTTGACATTAACTTACAAAGTTAATAAAATCTTTGACTTTATTAACAACTTAAATATGGCATTATTTCATATCTGCTAAATGCCATTTTTTCAATTACTCCTTATATGTACAATTATTCTAGGTGTGCGTAGGCAAAATTACACTCTTTGGTAAAGCTTTGAATTTTCGAGCGTTGGCTCGTGGGGCTTTGCCAATGTGTGTAATGTGGGTGAGGTTCCTTTGCTTATTTTTTGTATGTGGGACAAAATATATTTCCTTCAAATTTACACTGTCTTGTAAAAAAGCAAAGTACTTTCTTGTTTCAATTAATCACTATCGTATCTGTCTGCTCGTCTGTGTTTTACACTTGTTGCCAACGGCTGGGGGTGTGACCAGTTTGGGAGAGCGGGGCTTGGGATTTATCCCCCGTTAAGAAGCTCCCTGCGTGCCGACCCGCTTACCTAACCCATTCAGCCCAAATTGGTTACACCCCTTGTTAGCACCTGGCAATTAATTATTTAGTTGTCATTTTATTCATTCGATAACCTTTGCTGCATAATCTTACCGTACCTTTCTAACCTGTGCGGGATGGGCTGGAAGGCTATTTGGCAAAATTTGCTTGCAGCGTGGCTTTGTGCGTTTTGCCAAAGTGCCTGACAGCGAAGGGACGGTGTGATACATTTTTAACAAACTATTATTGTGTTTCTTCTACAGTTTTGATTTCTTCTTCATTTAGTTCATAAAGCTGATATATTAATAAGTCCTGTTCCTTTTCTAACATAGATATATCTGTCAAAACATCAACAACCTTATGTTTATTCTCATTAAAATAATTCAACCATTCATTTTCTTCAGATAAGGTAAGCGATATTTTTTGTTTTTTTAATTCATTTACAAAATCCTTAAAGTCTAAATCATACCAACGATATAACTTCTTGCTGATTTTTTGTAAGATATATTTGTTCGTGATTAGTTGTATAACACTATTAACAGAATCCTGTAGAATTGAGTATTTGTTTAGCAAGCCCTTTGAAAAATCTGTAAACAAAGCGTGGTCAATATTATTTGCACTTGGTATTGGAAAAGGTTCCAAAACTTTCCTTTTTACACCTATGTAGTTACCCCTAAGCACATTTCCTGTTTTTGAAAGATAGAACCAAAACAACTTACTATTTAGAAAAGGAAGAATTGAATATAAAGTAAAACCACAACTGTCGTTCAAAAGCAATGTGTGACATTTGCTATTATGATAAAAGTCTTCTTGGTCAATTGTCATACTTCCACCAAAACATACTTCAGGTGTAATAATTTTTGGTTGTTCTAAAACAGAGATTGCTTGATTTCTGCTGTATTGATACCAAAGCTCATTGTTAAATAATCCATTTTCTCTTTCTCTAAGAATGTTTTCAAAGAGTTTCAAATATTTGTATGCATAGGGGAACATTTTCTGTAATTCATCAGGAGAATATAATTCTGCTTTTTGATTAATTAGTTTATACGGAAATATCAACCACTCATTATTAATAAGTTTTTTATATCTGCTAATATCTTCTCCCCTAAGATGTGGTTTAAGAATAGACTTCTCTATAAGGTGCTTTTCACCGCTTGAATCTTCAATTTCTAAATAGTCACCTATTATTCTACCGTTAATGCAGAAAACAGCATCTTTACCTGTAATGATGCCTTGAACGAATCTGTCAAAGATGTTTGTTAATCTAAGAGGCTGTTTATTTATCTTTTCAAGAATCTTTCCCGCATCACTATCGGTGAGTATCCATTGACCATTGTCTAATGATTCGTAAAGGACTTCATTAAAGCTTATATTGTCAAATAATTGGGATGGAACTAGTTGTTTGAAAAGCAAATGTTCTTTCTTGGTTTTGCTTAATGAAATTATACAAGTATATGTTGTAGCATCTTGAAAAACCAACTCTGAACCAAAATGAACAATCTCACTAACTGCATTTTGTTTTAATAAAAAACTTCTTATACCAAAACCAAAATCAGCAATTAAAAATTTATGGGGCAATATGAATGAAACAATTCCTTGAAGATTTATTAGTTTATATGATTTTTCAATAAAAAGGGCATAAATATCATAATTTCCTGTAGATGATTTGTACACTGACTCATAATATTTTGTTAATTCAGGGTAGGATTCCTTTAAGCCTTGAATTCTTAAATATGGTGGGTTTCCAATAACAACATCAAAACCACCCTTAGAGAATATCTCTGGGAATTCGCTCTGCCAATTAAAAGCCTTTTTACCTGCAATTTCGTGGTTGTCAATTAATGAGTTACCACATTTAATATTATTACTCAAAGTGTTTAACTTTCTTCCCTTTCTTGCGGTTCTTAGCCAAAGAGAAAGTTTTGCTATTTCAACAGATTCTTCATTAATATCAACACCGTAAATGTTTTTTTCAAGAATGTCTGTAGAAATATCAGAGAAGATAATTCCACCACCAAAGAGTTGAGCTCTCAACTCGTCTACTTTTCTATGCTCTTCGATTAGGAATTCCAATGCTTGATTTAAGAAAGCACCAGAGCCACAGGCTGGGTCAAGAATGGTAAGCGTTAGCAACCATTCCTGATACTTTTTCAGTTTCTCATCCAGTTCTTTTATAGTTTCCTTTCTTCGATTCTTTCTACCTTTAGCGTATTCTTCGTCAACAATTTCAAGTTCATCCCGTTTTTCTTCACAAAGTTTACCAACGGTATTCTCTACAATGTACTTTGTGATGTATTTTGGTGTGTAAAAAATTCCGTCTTTCTTTCTCCTAGTTTTTTGAGCATCAATTATTTCACCCTTGATTTCTGCTTGAACATTTTCTATTTCACCAAGTGAATGCTCGAAAATATGGCCAAGAATATTTACATCAACCTCGGTGTCAAAATCGTATTTACTTAGTTTTAAAGTGTGCTCCTTTAAAATATCATCTTCAATTATTACATTTTCAAGAACTTCATCTGTTAAAAATAGTCCACCGTTGTATGCGAAAATTTCTTGGCGTTTCTCGCTTTTAGGCCTGCCTACATTCAGAATATGGAAATACTTTCTAAATAGTGTATAAAGCGGTTTTACATCGCCAAAATCCAAATCATCTTTCCATTTCTCTATGATTTGAATAATTGAGTTGGTGGGCAAAAGTTGCTTATCTTCAGCAAAGAATATGAATAAAAACCTGTCAATTAATTTTTGTGTTTTCTTAAAGAGCGTTAGTTTGTCAATTTCAGAATTATTCTTTACAAGATTTTGATACAAATCTTCACGGAATTTTGAGTAATCAGAGTATAGTTTTTTCGTTACATTTTCTTCCTGTGCTAAAGAACTTTCCTTGATTTTTAGTGGTAAATCATTGAATAAATTGTCTTTTGCAAGGCAAAGCCACAGCAAAGCAAATTCTTCTCTAGTGAGTTTAAAGAGGTCAAATTCTAAATGATTTACAGCATTTTGAATGTAAAACCTTAACTTTTCAAAATTCGAGGTGATTACATAAACGCATTTCGGATGATGATTTTTATACCCAAACGCTTGCGTTTCAACCGTTTTTAAATCTGTTGTGTCAGTTGATTTTAATTCAATTACAGCAATAGCATTGTCATTTTTCAATATCGCCCCGTCAGCTTTTCGGCTATTGCTTACATTTTTTAATTCAGTTGTTAAATTAAAATTCGGTTGTGGATTCAGCGTGTAGTCTAATATTTTAACAAAAAGTTCTCTTAAAAACCCTTCTTGAAATTGTTCTTCCTTTGAATTCCTTATGTTTTCTTGAATTTCGGCATTGCCAAAATACGATTTAAATTCAGCGAATTTTTTATCAATTAACGCTGAATCAAGTTCGTCTAAGTATTTCTTTTCTACCGATTTTTGAAATAAACTCATAATTCCTTTTTAATCACTTTTCAAATTCAATTTTGATTCACCAAATTACTACTTTTCTTTCATTGTAGAAACATTCGGAATACCTTAAGGGCGCGGTGGAAAAAAAGCAAGTGTGTGACTGCGAAGGGAAGGTTGCAGGGAAGGGCAGACACAGTATTGCTTTTTTGTGCGTTGGGATTTGTTTTGTCTTTTCTGTCAATATGTAGCAAAATTCCCTTTGTCGAAATTTTTTCTTCTGCTTGGTGCTAACGGCTGGCGGTGCGTGGCGAACTGGAGATTGAAACAGCGTTTCAATCCCCCGAGACGAAGTCTCGAAAAAGCCGATTTGTTTGTTAATCGGCTGGTAGCCAGTTTGTCATGCAACGCTTGTTAGGCATAGTGGTTATTAGTCATATTAAAACTTAATTCCTAATGTCAAGGTTAATAAATTAACTTTCAGTTCACCGTCAATATCATCTGAATATCCTGAAAATGTACTCTCACCTTCAATGTCATGTTCTCCTAATGCCAAATAGTCAATAGAAATTGATGTTTTTTGATTAATTAATATACCTCCGCCAATTTTAAATCCAATACAGTTAGCTAAATCCATTTTTTGTATTAATTTAAAACTACTATATTCTATTTCCATGTCTGTTATTTTCATGAAGTTTAATGCCAAACCAGCATTTGCAAATACTCCAATTTTATCATCAGCTTGATAAGTATAATTTAATCCTGTTGTTATTGGAATATTTATGTACTTAAAAAATTTGTAGTTAGCATTATATATTCCCATAAATTCATAAATCTCCTCTATATCGTCCTTAACATCTTTTTTTAATCCATTGTAATTGAAATCAATTCCACCAAATATTCCTAATCCACTTTCTGATAGAGGATAAATATATTGCAGTCCAAGATTTATTCCAACTGCAGCTCCACCTGCGTTTTCATCATCTATGTCATCGGAAGCAAAATCTGAAACTGGGGAAGATGGTCCAAAATGAATTGAAACAAAACCTTGTGAATAGGTCTTAGCAGTAAAACAAATTGATAATAAAAGGAGTGCGATAAATTTAAAGTTTTTCATTTTTTTAAAGTTTAAAATTTATTTTATCTATAATAATTGTTTCGTATTAATCATGTCAATGATTTTCAAATACTAAAAAAATGCAGTTTTCTCTACCATTTTGCCTAACGGCTGGCGGTGGGTTGTCGGACGGCGATTGAAACGAGAATCTGTCCAGACTGAACCCGAACCGAATTTACAAAAAAGTTTCAATTACCGAAATCGAGTCCGACTGCAACCCAACGCATGTTGTGCTTAGTTTTTCTTCCGATTTTCAATTTTATAATAATTAACGATTAATGATTTAGTGTCACTTACACAATCACCCAGTCCAACTTCTATTGACATAAAAGGTAATTTATCATCTACTGATTTAAAGAAGCAAAATCCATAACCTATTAATCCAGGGTCAGCATAAAGTTTATATTTCTCTGATTTCTCAGATACTTTTTTAAAAGTCTTAACAAGTCGCTTATATTCTTTTCTTAACTCTTTTGTCATTTTATCTCCAAAGTCTAAACTTATATAAACAACATCTAATGAATCTAAATCTAATCCCCAAAGTGTATAAAGTCCACTACGAAAAATTCCAATTTGCCCTGAATTTGATTCAATTAATAGATAGTTGTTTTGAGAAAAATTTCCTGAAAAATTTGGCTTCTTAGCGAGGTTATAGTTGTCTTCAAATGAAGATATAAAGTCATTATTTTTTGCTGAATCAATAATAATTTCAATCTCTGACCGAATTGGTAAAGAAAAGAATAATTTCTCCAATTCATTTTCTGGTTCCATTTGTCCAAATACCTGAATTGAGTTTATCAATGCTAGTATAATTACTATCGTCTTCATTCAATTAATCATAGGTGTTGTTCTTAATTTTTGTTTGATTTTCATTTTAATTTTCGCTATGTATTTCTCATTATATTTTTTTCTAAAGAGTATTCCAGTTGATGAAAATGGATATAAATCAATGTTAGTTGATTCAATATAATTGAGTTCATTAATTTGATTAAATTCTCCTAAGTCAAACCATTGTTCTCTTATATCCCAAATTAATTGAATTGCATGGTTTCTTTTTTGATTAATCCACTGAAGAAGTAGTGAAAAATTATCACTGAAACTTTCTTCTTTGACAAGAGAGTACCCATTTTCTACAAGTAAATTATTAATCGTAATTTTTACTTGCTTTTGTATAGTTTCGATATTTCTATGAGACTTGTTCATAAAATTAAGCACAACGGTCGGGGGTGTGTAAAAGTGCTGGCGATTGAAACGACTTCTTATTCCCCTGCGACGAAGTTACGAATTTTATGCCAGTCATACTCGTTGCGCAGCTAAAGCTGCCAGCATTTTATGCACCCCATGT
>Ga0116164_10001688_pt1 | contig 16400 bp, 19 predicted proteins | sample AD_UKC109_MetaG_FD_89888 | JGI IMG/M metagenome (GOLD analysis project Ga0116164, IMG submission 89888) | Active sludge microbial communities of municipal wastewater-treating anaerobic digesters from Hong Kong - AD_UKC109_MetaG | ecosystem: Engineered > Bioreactor > Anaerobic > Digestate... | reverse complement strand
TGGGATTCATCAAGGCACACCCGATACAGTAACATTCATTTTCAAAGGACAGGATACTACCTCCCGGGGGCTAACCCCGGGAACGGAGGCAGCAATGGAAGACAAGATCACATATTTTGAACAGGAAGGCCAGGTCAATACAGATGAAGTTCTTGCCCTGGTAAAAGAAAAGGCACAGGCCCTGGGAATCAGAAAGATCGTACTGGCCTCCACCAGGGGCGAGACCGCCAGATCAGCTGCCGAGGCATTCAAAGACTCCGGTATTCAGCTGGTTGTGATCCCCTGGCAGTTCGGTTTTGCCACCGATATCAACCCCTTTCCCCGCGAGCTTGTAGGAGAGCTTGAATCCAGGGGCCACCTCGTCCATTTCGGCACCATGCTCTTTCACACCGAGAAGCTCTATGGCGACAAGACCCCCCAACTCATGGCCAACCTGCTGCGTATCTTCGGGCAGGGAACCAAGGTCTGTGTAGAAATCACCATGATGGCATGTGACGGCGGATGCATTGAGGCAGGGGAGCAGGTAATCGCCTTTGCCGGCACAGCCTCCGGTGCTGACACCGCAATGGTATTGACAGCCTCACCCAGCACGAAGATGACGAGGCTCAAGGTCCACGAGATCATCTGCAAACCCCTGTTGCAGGCCAAGCCCGAGAGCATGAATGCATGAGAGAAGCGGCTGGTGGCCGCTTCACGGAATAAACCCCGGCCTTGAAATCTGCCGGGGTGAAGATACCTCCTGCCCTTACCGGACGTAGTGGAGACCGTGCACTATCAGATCCGGTACTGAAGCCACTGGTGGATATCCTCGATCACGATGTCCTTCTCCGGTTCGTTGAGGATCTCGTGATACAGGCCCTTGTAGATCTTGATCTGTTTGTCTTCTGAAGAGATATGATCATAGAGATACTGCGAGGCATCGGGCACAACGATCTGGTCGTCACCGCCATGGAGAATCAGGCAGGGATATGTGTAGTCAGCCATGTTTTCCATGAGCCACTTGGCACCCTTGATAAAGACCTCGCCCATAAGCTTGGTGGTGAACTCTTTGAGCACGAGCGGATCGTCCGCATAGGCCTGCACCACATCATGGTCGCGCGAGATAATATCACCCAGGTCATTTGTGATGGGCGTCATGGCCTCGCTGTCGAAGTCAAAGGATTCATAGGTGGCAAAGATGGGCAGCAGGATGACAGCAGCACCTGAGAAAACCTGTCCGGAAAGCTGCCCGGGATATTTCACCCCATATGCCGCAGTGATGAAGCCACCCATGCTGTGCCCGAGCATAAACAGGGGGATATTGGGACATTCCTGTTTGGCCATGCCTACGATCTTCTCGGCATCGTCCAGGTAGAGATGGAAGTTCTCGAGATATCCTTTTTCTCCTCCTGATCGGCCGTGTCCCCGGTGATCATAGCGGTACACGCTGCAGCCGAATTCATTGAGACGGGATACCACATAATCATAGCGCCCTGAATGTTCGCACAGGCCGTGGACGATGATCACCACCGCCTCTGGGTCCTCTACAAGGCTCTGTGATACCAGGAGTTCGACACCTTCACCAACATTGAGCATACTTTCGCGGGCTGTTGGATTCATCGTTCACCTCCTTTATTCTGTTAAAACACATGGTTTTTTGTACATATCTTTCTATGTAAAGAGATAACCCTGAGGGGATGCAAGGGCAAGGTTTCACCGCGGTGATCCCGGAGAAAGGAAAAAAGATGATCGTACGAGAGCATGAAGCAAAAACAAGATGTTTTCTCGGTGTTGATTTCGTTGTTCTGTCCCACGGGCCGGATACCATGATCACAAAGATGCTCTACAAACAGGGAGATGCCGTCCCTTTCCACAAGCATCCAAATGAGCAGAGTGGATATGTTCTTTCCGGACGATACAGAATCGTCTTTGGTGATTATGATCAGATTATTGCCCGGGGAGATACCTATACCATCCCGCGCAACATAGAGCACCGGATAGAAATCATTGAACCGGGCGAGGTCCTGGACTTTTTCTCGCCGCCGAGAGCGGACTATCTGTAAAGAAGCATCTGCATAATCAACCATCATTGAGAAATGTACTGTGACACCATGCAATCAAATTAAAGAATCAAGGAGATGGAGAGGAGATACCTTATGAGGAGAAGGGACAGGGAAATCACTGAAAAATCTGTTCTGGAGACGATTATCATGAAATCCGTCGTATGCAGGCTGGCCTTCGTGGACGGGAACCGGCCGTATATGGTGCCGCTCAATTTCGGATACCGGGACAATACGCTCTACTTTCACAGCGCCCCGGTGGGAAAGAAGATCGAGATCATAAAGTTAGACCCGAACGTCTGTTTCGAGTTCGACATTCATACAACCCCTGTTGAGGCAGAAGAGGCATGTGCCTGGAGCATGAATTACCAGAGTGTCATCGGGTTTGGAAAAGCCCGCATCTTAGAAGATGACCAGGAAAAACGCACAGCCCTAAGCATCATTATGCAGCACTATTCCGGGCGGGACTTCCACGTGCCGGAGACGGAACTGCTGAGAGTGGCCGCATTCAAGGTCGAGATAGAGAGCATGACGGGCAAACAGTCCGGACAACTCTAATTGTACATACCATGGATTGTAGGAGGTAATACCATGCAAACAGAACTTCGGTTGTTCCTGGTACGGCACGGTGCCGTTGTGACACTGTTAGGAGCTCTCTCGGGACTGGCATATGCCTTTGTTCTCACCGGTGATCTTTCAGGCAGTATGCGGGCCTGGCATCTGGCCCACCTGCAGGGAGTACTGACAGGGATCCTGCTGATTGCGGCATCGTCCTTTATTACCCGCCTGAGTCTTTCACCTGCAATCCGATCAGCGGCGGCATATTCATTCGTCATCACCGGATACTGCTATGCGATCGGTCCTGTCTTCGGCGCTGTCACAGGTGTCCGCGGCCTTGAACCAGCAGCTCCCCTGTCCAACCTGGTAATGTATACATCCAATCTGGTGGCCAGCATATCAATCGTTGTCGGTCTTGTCCTGACGATCTGGGGTGCATCAAAGAAACAAAGGCTAGTGCCTGATGATACCTGACTGTTCCCAAACCGTTATATGACAAAACAGTTGTTCTTTTCGTGAAAAAAATATACGCAAACCACCATGAATGATCTCATTACCAATGAAATTATCAAGTTCGTTAATGGGTACCAGGAATCAGAACCCACTGATACACAATGGCTGGAACCCCTGGTAGGGTTTGCCGATGCTGAAGATCCTCTGTTTGCAAAACTGCACAGTGCCGTAGGCCCTACCCACGCCATGCCGGGAGACCTGCTGGAAGGTGCACGGAGTATCATTGCATATTTTATTCCGTTTGATAAAAGCATCTCTCTGAAAAACAAAGGCGGGTACTACGCCGCCAAAGAGTGGGCCATCGCGTATATATCAACGAACCAGCTCATTATCGATTTGAACAATCACCTCAGTGAGATCCTTGAAAAGAAGGGAAACAGGTGCACCCTACTCCCGCCAACACACAACTTCGACAAGAAAAAGCTCATCAGTGACTGGTCTCACCGGCATGTTGCCTTCATAGCAGGGCTCGGCACCTTCGGGCTGCACAAGTTGCTCATCACCGACAAAGGATGCTGCGGGAGGCTGGGAAGCATTGTAACAGATGCGGTGTGTACACCGTCGATACGCCCTGAGAGCCAGTACTGCCTGTACAAATACGACAAATCATGCACAGCCTGTGTGAAAAACTGCGTCACCGGCGCACTCAAGGTCGACTCGTTCGACCGTCAAACCTGCTACAACATCCTTTTAGTGAACGACCAGATGTATAAGCGCTATGGTCTAGCGGATGTGTGTGGCAAATGCACCTGCGTGGTCCCATGCTCGTTTCACAACCCGGTGAAGAACTCCGGAAAAACAACAACCTCAGATACGAGACTACCATAGGAGGTTCCGGCAAGGAAAATCATGAACATCATCCACGTACAAACACCTCAGCACATAGAAGAGATACGCTTGCTCTTTCGCGAGTATGAACAGTTCCTGGGCGTTGACCTGTGCTTTCAGGGATTCGAGGCCGAGCTCGCCGGACTGCCAGGCAGGTATGGCCAGCCTATTGGCTCACTCCTGATGGCCTTGGACTCTCAGCATGCTGCCGGGTGTGTTGCCCTGAGAAAGATCGATGAAGGCATATGCGAGATGAAGCGGCTCTATGTCAGGCCCGACTATCGTGGGAAAGGCCTTGGCCGTCAGCTCGCCCGGGCAATCATCGATGAGGCCGCCAGACTGGGCTACGATCTCATGCGGCTCGATACCCTGGACACCCTGAAACAGGCCATGGGACTGTATTCGTCATTCGGCTTCACAAAGACCGCTCCGTACTACCACAACCCGCTCGAGGGAGTCGTGTACTGGGAACTGTCTCTGAACGGAAAAGAGGCACTCTGATACCAGGTCGAATGGGATAATGGATTAACCTTGGAGAAAAACTTCAGGGCAGAGGAATGAAGATAGGGGATTTCGTCTTCAACCTGAGGGAACTTGCAGGGTCCATGGGGGACTTCGGCACCCTGTTTCCTCTCGCCATCGGGTACATTGTGGTGTGCGGACTCGATCCTGCCGGTTTCCTGGTCATGATGGGGCTGGCCAATATCATAACCGGCCTTGTGTACCGCCTGCCCATGCCGATCGAACCCATGAAGGTCCTTGCAGTCATGGCAATCGCCCAGCACTGGTCGCCATCCATGGTCTATGCCTCGGCATTCTCCATGGGGATCATCTGGTTGACCCTCTCTTTGTCAGGCATTGTCGGGATCATTGCAAAGATCACCCCTCAGAGTGTTGTCAGAGGTATCCAGATCTCGCTGGGCGTACTCCTTGCAGTCAAAGCCCTCGAGATGATCTCGTCGTGGTGGCTGCTCGGCATCGTTTCAGCGATCATTATCATCGTGCTTAGAAACAGCCGCTATGCCCCCGGCGCCATCGTACTGATGGTTCTCGGTCTGATCATCATGTATGTGAAGGGCACTCTTGGTGATGTAGGCTTTTCCGGTCTCCATCTACCGTCCATCACCGTATTTCGCCTTCCCGAGATCTGGGACACCCTGGTGCTGGCCGGGTTCGCACAGATTCCCCTTACGGCCGCCAACGCGGTGATCGCAACTGCCGCTCTCATAACCTCATACTGGCCTGACAAGCCCGTGAGCGAACAGAAGCTTTCGTTCAACATGGGGGTGATGAACCTCGTCACACCCTTTTTCGGGGGAATGCCCATGTGTCACGGCGCCGGAGGGCTGGCAGGACAATACTACTTCGGAGCCCGCACCGGAGGGGCCAACATCATCGAAGGTACTATCGAGATCCTCCTGGGGCTTTTCCTTGCCGGCTCGATCGTGAGTCTGTTTATGGGGTTCCCCATTGCCATCGTAGGGGCGATGATGTTTCTGGTGGGGCTCGAGCTCATGAAATTTGCAAAGGATGTACGGATGAACTTCGAACTCATCCCCCTGGCCGTCACGGTTGCGGGATCGCTGGCAGCCAACATGGCATGGGGATTTATCCTCGGAGTCTGCTGCTTCTACATCCTGAAGCGATGGAACAAAGTGTGACCAGCCTGCGGCCTGTATCTCCAAAAGAAGCTTGACATTTGCCATGCCGGTTCCAATCATAATACATAGTGCCTTTCTGTCTGGAGAAAGGAACAGGACAGATGGGATCAATGCTTCTCATCGTGGAGGTTCTTCGCGGTGGTGGAGAGTAACTTTATTGTATGTTTATATGAGGGCATAGCACTATGAAGACAACACTGATCAATAACGGGATCATCATAGACGGCACCGGCAAAAAAGCTTTTCCAGGGAACATTCTCGTCGAGGACGGCCTGATCAGGGACATCATACCACAGGGCACACAACCTCCGGATGCAGATGATGTTATCGATGCCTCGGGGTGCGCTTCCTGTCCGGGATTCATCGATATGCACTCGCATTCGGACTGGCTGCTCCCGCTCCATGATCACCCCGGGCTGCTCTCGTGCCTTGTTGAACAGGGGATCACCACCGTGGTTGCTGGGAACTGCGGGTTCTCTCCTGCACCCTACCGGAACGATTCCGCCTTCAGCATCGCAGCGCTGGAACCCCTTCTGGAAAGGCCGCTCGATTTTTCCTGGCGCTCCATGGGCGAGTTCTTAGACAAGCTCGATGCAGACAAGCCCGTGCTGAATATAGCCGAACTCGTGGGACACAGCACTGTTCGGGTCGCCCGCTCACAGACCCGCAGGGGTGCCATGAAGCCCCGTGAACTTGCAATCTGCCTCGATGTGGTGAGAAGGTCGTTTGACGAGGGGGCGTACGGCTTGAGCTTTGGGCTGGGATACGACCCCGGCATGTACTCCCCTCTCGATGAGATAGAATCGTTCTGCAGGGTTGCCGCAGAATACGGCAGGATCGTGACCGTTCATTTGAAGGCCCTGAGCCTGCTCTCCCCTACCTACCCCATGCTCACCCCGCGGGCACACAACCTGCTCGCGCTGGAAGAAATGCTCGAGATCGCACAGAAGACCGGTATAGCCCTGCAGCTTTCCCACTTCATCTTCGTGGGCAGACGTTCATGGGGGACAGCCGACAAGGCCATCAGCATGGTTGAGGATGCACGTTCTGCCGGCATCGACGTCATGTTCGATGCGTTCCCCTATATGTGCGGCAATACGACCATCAACGTGGTGCTCCCTTATTGGTTCCTGGCAAAGACACCCGAATCATACCGGAGCAGGATTGCCCGGATGAGACTTCGTGCGGAACTCGAGGCCGGGTTTGCCCTGCTGGGATTCACCTACAAGGACTTCCAGGTCATGGATCCGGCAATCGAAGGGTATGGGGGGCTTGCAGGACTTACCATCCCGGAGATTGCAGAGAAATGGGAGATGAGCCCCTTTGACGCATTCCTCAGACTCAGCGAGGAGAGCGCAGGTGGCACACTCATGCTTTTCCACACGTACAGTGGAGAGCCGGGACATGAAGAGGTGATCGAAAGAGTGCTCTCACACGAGCTGTGCCTGTTCGAGACGGATGCGGTCATAAAAAGCACCGGCTACCCGAATCCCGCTGCAAAAGGCACATTCCCGATGATCCTGGGGCCGTACGTGAGAGACAGGGAACTCTTTTCGCTTGAGACGGCAATCAACAGATCAACCTTTTCCAGCGCACAGCGATTCGGCATCACGGACCGCGGTGTGCTGGAAAAAGGAAAGGCTGCGGATATCGTGGTGTTCAACCCTGAGACAATCTCGGACAGCCCGCCTGACGGTACTCTTCCCGCAGGCAGACCCAGAGGGATTGAACACGTGTTTATCAACGGCCGGCACGTTGTCAGGAAAGGCAGATACATTGGAAAGGAACGACCCGGACAGGTTCTGCGGGCTTAGAGCGGATTTTTCCCATGCAGGTCCATGATTCGTACCGCCTGTCGCAGTTGAATCCTTGTTTTGAAGGAAAAGGGGAAAGGAGTTGGACCGTATGACCATGATAACGATCAGCATTGAAGACGTGACGATTCGAGCAGAGCTCTTCGATACCCCCACGGCAGAGGCCATCGAAAGGCTTCTGCCGCTGACAGGCACTGCCAATGTATGGGGAGATGAGATCTACTTCACAATCCCCCTGGAGGTCGACATGGAAGCGGATGCCCGGGAGGACGTTGAGGTGGGTGAACTCGGCTACTGGCCGTCAGGCCCGGCATTCTGCATCTTCTTCGGTCCCACACCGGTAAGCACGGATGAAAGGCCAAAGGCATACAGCCCGGTCAATGTCTTCGGCCGAACCCTCGATGATGCGGGGGGTCTGAAAACCGTTTCCGGCGGAGCAACCATCAACGTCGATCTTGTAAAAGAATAACTTTTATCCTGCTTAAGGAATCAGCTGTACGATGAGAGGGAAACGACATGAAATATGATCTTCGGGGCAAGAATGTAGTGTTGACCGGCGGCAGCCGGGGTATCGGCCGAGCTGTGGCCATGAAACTGGCGGATGAAGGCGCCCGGATGGTAATCGCTGCCCGCAATGAGACCAAACTCGGGGAGACTCATGCAATGCTTACGGCCAGAGGGGCCGCCTGTGTTGCGATTCCCTGTGACGTGACCGACGATGCATCGGTGAGGTCCATGGTGGATAATGCCGCCGATTCTCTGGGACAGATCGACATCTTCATGAATATCGCCGGGATCACCCTGGAAAAAGGGCTCGAATATGCAACCCCTGATGATTTCAGATATCTGATGGAAACGAACCTGCTCGGCACGGTACGGTGCACCCAGGCGGTACTGCCGTATCTGAAAAGGACACAGGGCCGGCTGGTAAACGTTGCAAGCATCATTGTGCGTTCCCCTTTCCCGTACCTCGGTGTGTATGCCTGTTCCAAATGGGCAGTGGCGGCCTTCAGCAATACCCTGCGCCAGGAGCTCAATGGGTCCGGTGTGCGGGTGCTGACCGTATACCCTACCATTGTCAAGACAGACATGGTGGATGAGGAACCCGTGCTGGCCAAATCACCGGCCCAGAGTCCTCAGCAGTGCGCTGCTGCAATCATCAAGGCAATGAAGAACGGCAGGTGCGTGGCAGAGACCGCCATCCTGCCGAAGTTCTTGAGCCTGGCATTCTACTTCTGTCCGCCCCTGGCTGACCGGATCACCAGGCTGTTCCTGCCCAAAGGGTATTGAGAAAGCGAACCCGGCAGCTCAGGATCTTTATATGAAAATAGAAGCCAGTATCCAGAATTCAGAAGCCAGAATAACTAATAGTCAAGATGTGGGGAACAAGATCTTGGGTATAGGGTGTAAGGTTTAAGGTCCAAGATGCAAGGCAAAAAGATAAATAAAAAATGACCGTATACCGTATACCTCAAACCTTAAACCTGGGTTTACCCTTCATATGACGTATAGAAAAAAGATGAAAAGAAAGGAATGGGATATGAGTGAGACGAAAGAATACTGCGTGGTGCTCACCACGTGTGCGAATACGCAGCAGGCTGATGAACTCGCATCCGGGCTTGTTGGAGAAAGACTGGCAGCCTGCGTTCAGATCACCGCCATCACGAGCTACTATGAATGGAAGGGTGAGGTGAACAAAGACAGCGAACAGCTCCTGCTGATCAAGGCAAAAAAAGGGTTCTACCCGGATATCGAGGCGTTCATTACCCGCAACCACACCTATGAGGTCCCGGAGATCGTCATGGTCCCTATCGAGCAGGGACTTTCAGGCTATTTCAGATGGATCGACGAGGTGAGCAGGTAAAACTATGTGAGATGAGGTGAAAGGAGAAACGCGGATGAAGATCCATGCATATTCACTGGCAAGGTTCCTTTTCATTCTGGTGCCTTTGGTATTGATGTGCTTATTCTCCGGATGCAAACGCAGCGATATAGTACTTGTAACGCAAGGCAACCTGGCAGGCAGGCAAGGAACCATAGGCAAGGTCTTTGATTCCTGCCCCCTGTTCACCCAGGTGAAATGGGACAGGATTAAAGCAGATGACAGCAAGAGAACCGTCGTGTTTATTGCCGAGATATCCGCGCCGGACCTGCTGCGAACAATCGCCAGGGATGAGAACAACTGGCTGAGTATGGAGAAACGATTCTTTCAGGCTGTGTCTGCCGATGTACAAAAGGCCTGGCTGAAGGTAACCTTCCCCATCAACAGACCTGATTTTTCCCTGCAGGACATCATGCTCGGTATATCTACACAGGCGAAAACTGTATGGTCTCCTTCTCTGAGTGATGCCGAAAAAGAGGGGGTGCTGGATGCCATCTACGAAAACAACGACCTGTTCTTTCCTCTCGTTGCACCATATGCAAATCCGTCCTCCAAAAAAGGCAGCACGCTCTTTCATGATCTGACCGGGAAAAGAATCACTGATTTTGAAAAGCTGGTGCACAAGTAAAGTTCGTCTGAATACGCGATGAAAGGAGGGAGCATGATCAATCATATTCATCATGTCCATATATTCGCCTCGGATCTCGACAAGTCTGTTGAATTCTATCGGGAAATGTTCGGCGGCGAAGTTGTTCTGGATATGGACCTTGCCGGGGCACGCAATGTTTTCATGAGAATCGGGACCGGCAGGATCCATTTCTATGACCAGAAACCAAAACATTCCCTGCGGGGAAGCATCCACCATTTCGGGATCCAGACCGACAGCATTGAAGAGATCGTGGAGAAGATGAAGGCAAAAGGTATCACCTTCACCAAGGGCATCACAGACCTGGGGGTGTGGAAATACATCATGGTCCCTGCCCCGGATGATATCCTGATCGAACTCTTCGAAGTGGACAAGGATATGATCCCCAGGGAATACCAGGACTACTTCGAATAGTCTCCTGATCCGAAGATGCCTGGTGATCTTCTGCTGAAGCTGTTTTCCAGACTGCCTCTAAATCAGCTCCTGGAAAGGGATCCCAGCCACCCTGCCCGAATAACCGCAGCTCTAAGACACTTCAATAGGGTTTTCTCTAATCTTTTAAATTCGAAATCCGCAATTCGAAATTCGAAATTGCTAACTTGTCGTCAACGGTTTTTTTTATTCCGGATTCTGTCCACCGCGGCGGATGGCTTCCGAATACTGTTTTCATCCATTCCTCCAACACTCCACAACTCCATTATTCCATTTCTCGAACCATCCTGCTCGCTTCCCCCGTTCACCTTGACACATTCGTCGAATTTCTCTATCCTTCGAGTTAGCTTGGAATCCATTTTTTATAACTACATATCAACACATAGGGCATAGATATGATTATCAGTTATGTTCAGACAAAGGGAGGAACCGGCAAGAGCACGCTTGCCCTCAATACGGCCTTTTCCCGGCATCTCGGCAGAAAATTCAACACCATTGCCCTGGTGGAGCTTGACCCTCAGGGTACATTGAAAAACTGGTGGAGCGAGCGTACGGAGATGGGCAGGAACACGGGCAAGGTATCTTTTCACCACATCTCCAGCACGCAGAAGGAGGTCTTCCAGGATGGGATCCAATCCATCGCGGCTCATAACGAGATCATCGTGATGGATATCCCCGGAGAGAGTACCGGCAAACTCCATACCCGGTTTGCCTGCGCAGTCTCAGACCTCGTCATCATACCCATGAGAACATCGACGAATGACGAAACCGCCTTTGCAGACAATCTCTACCCCATCATCAAGGACATCATAAAGGTGGAGCCGGCAAAGAAGAACGCCTTTTACGTGCTCCCTGCCTTTACCCATCCGCAATCGAAAAAAAAGAGCGTTATCGAATACTTCGAAGACATCCTCCCGAAGAATGTCGCGTGTCTGCCTGCGGTCTACCCCAACAGATCGATCTATGAGAACTTCAACCGGGAAGGCTTGAACCTCCACGATTATGCCCGACAGGTCAAGAACAACAAACGTTCAACCAGTCAGGTTCACACCGCGTTGAAGGATGTTGAAGATATCGCAAAGACCCTTATGCAGATTTTGGAGAAATGACATGGCTCTTCCAAAAAAGAGAAAAAAACTGGAGAACAGTAATAACAGCGGATCAAACGCGAAGGTAAGTAAGAAATCTCCGGCTGAAACAGCTGCCGCCCCAAAAAGCCCTGCAGGAACATCAAAAAGCAGCAAGAAGATGGACAAGGCCTTCGAGATCATCGAGCAGATAGACAGCGCCAACGGCACCACAGAGGCACCGGAAGTACAGGATCCCCGTCCGGGGCTGCCGGGGAAGATCCGGTTCAGGATCTCGTTTGACGGTTCTGTACCTGAGTCTGGAAGTCTTGCGGAGAATCAGGGTGCTGCAGCAAAGAAACCTGCCGAGGTCAATTTCGGCATCCCGATCCCGTCGATTGTGTGGAAGGTGCCGATCCTGAACAAGGCAGTAAAGAAGGTGCTGCAAAAGTTATCTTCACAGGACTGAATACTTGGCCCCTGCTGCCGTTCTTGCCGGGAAATCATGCGGCATCCCTCAGCATTTAGCCGCTGCCGAGTTTATTGACGAAACCACCATTGTATTTTCTGATAAGCCCTGTTATAAAGCGCCCATTACCGACAAGATCGAGCATAAACTCATGATAAAAAACACCCTTACAAGAGCATCTCTGGCATTGATTATATGCCTGACAATATTCCTGGGCTCAGCATGTGCGTCCGAAAGGGCCATGTCTGCCCAGCAGTATTATCAGCAGATCCTGCCGCTTCCGGAGCACAACAAGACGGAAAAGGAGATCTTCAGGTATCTCAAAAAAGACCACTACCGAAAGGTCGAGATAAATGATGAATTGTCATCGCTCCTGCTGGAGAAATATCTCTCCGACCTGGATCCTTTCAGGACCTTTTTCCTTTCATCAGACATCAAGGAGTTCGAAGCCTACCGCTCTCAGCTGGATGATGATCTGAGAAAAGGAGAGCTTGGTCCGGCGTTCAAGATCTACAACCGCTATCAACTGCGATTTATCGAACGGCTGATCTACCTGATCAACCGCCTTGAAGGCGGCATTGAAGATATCAATTTCAACCTTGACGAGACACTGGAGACAGACAGGGAAGACCTGCCATGGCCGGCCGGTGCAAGCGAGCAGAAGGACTTATGGGAAAAGGGATTGAAGAGTGATATCCTAAACCTCGTCCTCGATGACAAACCGATGGATGAAGTAAAAGATCTTCTCCTGAAGCGATACCGCAATCAGCTCAGCAGGGCACAGCAGGCCAAGAGTGAGGACGTGTTCCAGCAGTATATGAACTCGTTTGCAAAGACCTTTGACCCGCATACACAATATTTCTCCCCGCGTTCGTCAGAAAACTTCAACATCAATATGAGCCTTTCCCTGGAAGGTATCGGTGCCATGCTCACAACCGAAAACGAGTTTACCAAGGTGGTGCGCCTGATCCCGGCAGGCCCTGCCGACAAGGCGGGAGATCTGAAGCCCGATGACCGCATCATCGGAGTCGGCCAGGATGCAGATGGTGAGATCGTTGACGTGGTCGGCTGGCGTCTCGATGATGTTGTGGACCTGATCCGGGGTCCAAAGGATTCGATCGTACGGCTCAAGATTATTCCGGCCGATGCAATTGACGATCACCAGACAAAGGTCATACTGATTACCAGAAGCACAGTGCAGCTCGAGGAACAGGCAGCAAAGAGCGAGCTGATAGAGGTAAAGCGGGACGAGGCGATATACAAACTGGGGGTAATCACCATCCCCACTTTCTACCTGGACATCCAGGCCATGCGTGAAGGGGATCCCAACTATAAGAGCACCACCCGCGATGTAAGACGTTTACTGGCAGGGCTGATAGAAGAAAACGCAGACGGGATCATCATCGACCTTCGCGACAATGGCGGCGGTTCCCTTCAGGAGGCCGAGACGTTGACCGGCCTGTTCATCAATCACGGCCCTGTTGTCCAGATACGGCATGCAAATGAAAAGGTGGACAAACTTTACGACCGTGATCCCAGGATCTTTTACACCGGTCCCCTGGCAGTTGTAGTAAACCGGCTCTCAGCCTCGGCATCAGAGATCTTTGCCGGTGCCATACAGGATTACGGCAGAGGAATCATTATCGGTGAAGATACCTTCGGCAAGGGAACTGTCCAGACACTCGTCAGTCTTGAGCGGGGCCAGCTGAAAATGACCTCTGCAAAGTTTTACCGCGTATCCGGTGCAAGCACACAGCACAAGGGCATCACACCGGATATCCTCTACCCCAGCCTCTACGACAAGGAAAAGATCGGGGAGAGTTCCCTGGAAGAGGCGCTTGCATGGGACACGATTTCTGGTGTCCCCCATCAGACATACATGAATCTTTCCCCTCTGCTTCCGCAGCTGCGCGATCTGCACAACAGCAGGATCAGAGACGATGCCGACTATGTCTATCTGCAGGCAATGACCAAGTATCTCAGCACACTGAGGGATAAGACCCGGATCTCCCTGAACAAGGAGAAACGCGAGCAGGAACAGGACAAGGCTCAGGAGACACGTCTTGGGCTTGAAAACACCCGCCGGAAAGCCAAAGGCATTCCCCCTGCCAAGGACCTCGATGAGATCGAAGAGAACAAAGAGGAGCGGGAAGACAAGAAAGCACAGGAAGACCCTGTCCTGATCGAGAGCGGCAATATCCTTGTTGATCTCATGTCCATCTCAAGCACGCTCGAGAACAAGGGTGAAATGGCCGGGAAGAATTAAGTCACCCGGTCAATTAATACCCTTCTGAGGTACTTTCTTCGCGAGCCCAGAGAGAGTATATAGCCATTCATAAAATATATTCGGGTAACACTTCTAATGCCCTATTCGTGCAAAAGCTTCCCGATATGGGATATGGCTCATCAGGATATTACCAGATCTTCGCTCTGGAATGACAATTTGTTCTATGCATAGACCTGTCCTCATGTTTCACCCATGAATATCCGTAATAACACTATGGCATGAACGGAAAAACGGATCGTATACGCTTTGTTCTGTACATACCCGCTGAAAAATACAAGAAATACTACAGCGGGGAGATCAGATACGTGCTCGCACGTTCATATGACGGAAGGAGTGTGAAGTTCCCTGCATCGTATCTGCGCAGGTTTGTCTCACATGGCGGTGTGTCCGGAGAGTTCGAGATCGTCTACGATGAGAACAACCGTCTCAAAGACATCCGCCGTATCAGCTAGGGCAGTTATATGCAGTGTTCATTGAGTGATGAAAAAAGATGTGAAAAACAGGGGTAAACATGATACGTAACAACAGGAAAAACCACTGCAAAAAGGATGGGCCATGAACATACTCGTCACCGGCGGTGCCGGATATATCGGGAGTCATACCTGTGTAGAGCTGCTCAGCGCCGGATATGATGTCGTGGTGGTCGACAATCTCTCCAATGCAAAATTCGAGTCTCTGCGGCGTGTTCAGGAGATCACCGGAAAGGAGCTGGTCTTCCATGAAAAGGACCTCCTTGACCACGATGCGATCGATGCCATATTCGACCGACACAGGATAGATGCCGTCATTCACTTTGCCGGTCTCAAGGCAGTTGGCGAATCCGTAGATGTTCCGCTGCGCTACTACCACAACAACATCACCGGAACCGTTGTCCTGTGTGAGGCGATGAATGCTCACGGGGTCAAGAACCTGGTCTTTTCGTCATCGGCAACGGTCTATGGCGATCCGCACACTGTCCCCATTCAGGAGGACTTCCCCCTGGGGGCAACCAATCCCTACGGCCGGACCAAGCTCATGATCGAAGAGATCCTGCGCGATCTGTATGCATCCGATAATGAATGGAACATCGCCCTGCTGAGATACTTCAACCCGGTAGGAGCACATGAGAGCGGAAAGATCGGTGAAGACCCGAATGATATTCCCAACAATCTCATGCCATACATATCCCAGGTTGCCGTGGGCAAGCTAGCGCAGCTGTCCGTATTCGGCAACGACTATCCCACCAAAGACGGCACCGGGGTACGCGACTACATCCATGTGGTGGATCTCGCTCTGGGCCATATCTGTGCACTGGAGAAGCTCCGGGGGAGTACCGGTGTGGAAACGTACAATCTCGGTACCGGCCAGGGATACAGCGTGCTGGATATGATACATGCCTTTGAAAAGGCATCCGGCAGAAAGGTCCCCTACAGGATCGTGGGACGCCGCAGCGGAGATATTGCACAGTGCTTCGCGAATCCTGCCAAGGCGGGCAAAGAGCTCTCCTGGACAGCGAAGAAAGGGATCGACGAGATGTGCCGGGATGCCTGGCGTTGGCAGTCAGAAAACCCGAACGGATATGAATAGAGGCGTCAACTCCCAGGCATGGAATATGAATATTATCATTGCTGGCAATCTCTATGCTTTTTAGGATTGCTTCATCACACGCCCACCACGGCGGTCTCCCAGCAATGACAAAAGATGTGATTGTACATTCAACAAGCTTAAGGGAACGAGCATATGGATAAGAACAGAGACTTTCCGGACACCTTAATGGCTTTTGCCGACAAGCTTCTCTCAGAGCGGGATGCGCCACCTGTTCAGGATGTGATGGATGCGGCTGTGATCGTTCTTGCCACCATAACCAGGCACGCATTCATGGGCACAGACCATATTCCCCACCCCGACCACAGCACCATAGAGAAATCAGCGGTCGGGGCCTGCTTCATGGCCGCATGCTCCGCCCCGATCGCATATACACTGTGCGAGCAGGATTCTCCCATAGACGTGAAGGAACTCATGACAAAGGCGGGGGCAGACCTCTTTCAAAACTATAGTGAAGCCGACCGTCGCATCATCGTGGATGGAGGAATAGGTCTGTTCCAGGAGATAATACAGGCAGCTCGCAGCAATGAAAAGCTGGAAGAATGGATGACCAGCGTCTATAAGGTGACGAACAAATACATCAATTCTGCAGGAGACACCGAATACGTGGAGCTGTTTGC
>Ga0116164_10001687_pt1 | contig 16400 bp, 11 predicted proteins | sample AD_UKC109_MetaG_FD_89888 | JGI IMG/M metagenome (GOLD analysis project Ga0116164, IMG submission 89888) | Active sludge microbial communities of municipal wastewater-treating anaerobic digesters from Hong Kong - AD_UKC109_MetaG | ecosystem: Engineered > Bioreactor > Anaerobic > Digestate... | reverse complement strand
TGATTAATGATGCTGTACGCGAGGATTTTCCTGCTGTCGTTCTCCATAATGGCGTATATAATACCGTATATCGTCATGAAGGCTCCCAGCCATATGAGGATCTCCCATCCGGGAAAGACGCGGATCATGGTGTACACGGCGGTCTTGGTAGTAAAAGCGCTCAGAAATACACTACCTGTGGCTGTACCTTCTGGGTACGCGTCTGAGAGCCATGCTGACAACGGAGGAACCGCGGCATTGAGCATAAACCCTATCAAAATGAGCCAGGAGGCGATATCGTGTGACTGGATACGTCCAACGGCCAGAGAACCGGTATTGTGGACATGCAGCAGTATACCAGCCAAGAGGATCAGCCCTCCCACGATGTGGACGAGGACGTATCGGTAACCGGCATCCAGTGCCCGCTTGGTCTTTCGTGCCCAGATCAACATCACGGATGCAACGGCCATAAACTCCCAGAAGATATACAGGGAGAAGAAATCACCCGCGAAAACCACGCCCAGGGCGCTTCCAACATAGATAAGGGCCGAGAGATGTTCCAGCTTGCCTTCGATATGGAGGGCGAAGAGAAAACTCCCGAATGACGCTATGCAGAAGATATACCCGAACACCTTGCTCAGGTTGTCGACATGGAGGAAGTTCAGATTGTACTGCAGAAAGGGAATGGTCCAAGTCGCCTCCGGGCTGAGCTTGGCGATATAGAAAAAGGCTATCACGGGTACGACAAGAATGAGAATCTGTTTTGCCTTTCCATTGACGGCGAGCAGAACCAGGGCACCGATAAAGAATATGAACGCGGGAATCAGAAAGCTACTTGTCATAGTAATCCTCACTCTTCTTTAACCAGTATTGTCCGAGAAGTTTGGAGACGATAATCATTACCATGCAGATGACGAACCCGAATGCCGCATAGAATCCCGGTATCTTATCCCAGGGATGCTGGGTTCCGTGTGAGGGAACGATAAATTCCGCAAGGACGCTCAGGACAAGAAGCACGTAACTGATAATCCGTAACTTTTTGATGTTATCAGACTTGTCGAACCAGTCAAATTCCTTTTTCATCCTCATTCTCCTATTACGGCACCGTGAGATTGTGCTTGGAGATACATTGATGCCTGAACTGTATATGGATTTGCTAAGATTACAACAAAAGGGATACTACTTGTTATGAAGTTTTTCTCCCTCAGGGCAATTTATCTGCAGTTGAGACAAATTACACCCATCCATAGTCCAAGATGCGCCCGGTGTCAAAGGAAAAATGAATCAGAGCCGCATGTTTTTGCGGTTTTGCAGGGAAGTGACCTTTAGGGGTCTATTAATGACAGGCTGTCCGAAACGGCGAGTCCGCTGCGGGTGGGGCAGAGACTATTGCCGGTGATGGTGATGAGTCCTTCTCGTTCCATGGTGCGGAGCAGTTCACCCTTCTCGTGCAGCAGATCGTATCCGTATCTTTCCCTGAATGTATCCAGGTCGATTCCCCTCTGTGTGCGGAGCCCAAGGTACAGGTACTCCAGACGGCGTTGTTCGTCGGTCAGAATCTCGTGTCCTCCGATAGGGGGCATGTTTGTACGTATGGCCTCAATGTATTGATCAAGGCAGCGATGATTCCACCACCTCCTGTTGCCGGAGAAGGAATGTGCCGCCGGGCCGAGGCCGAGATAGGGGGTATGGTCCCAGTATTTACGATTGTGCCTCGACATGAAGTAGCTGTCTCTCGCAAAATTAGAGACCTCGTAATGGGTGTACCCGGATGCTTCGAGAAATTCGGATGTTTTCATGAAAAACTCGTACAGAAGATCTTCATCGGGGGGAACAATCTCTCCGGCCTTGTATCGTTTGCCCAGTGGTGTGGAAGGCTCTATGGTCAACTGGTAGCAGGAAAGATGTTCGGGTGTGAATGACAGGGCCTTTCCCAGTGTCTTCATCCACGATTGCATGTCCTGCCCGGGTACTCCATAGATGAGGTCGAGGCCCACGTTGCCGAAACCGGCGGCCCGGACCTTTTCAATCGCGGATATGGCTTCGGCGGATGAATGCCTGCGCCCGAGGAACGCAAGAGTGGAGTCATCGAATGATTGTACGCCTATATTGATCCTGTTGATCCCCGTCCGGTGAAGGCTTTCTGCCAATTCTGAACCGAGGTCTCCGGGATTTGTTTCGATGGTGATTTCCGCATCTGCGGAAAGAGGGAAATTGCCGTGTACGCCGTCGATAATTTCCTCTATCTGCCCAGCGTCAAGCAGCGAAGGCGTACCTCCACCCAGGTACAGGGTATCGAATCGTTCGAAGAAACCACAATACAGCACCATCTCTTTCTGGAGGGATTCGATGAAAGAAGGGATTTTCTGGGTTGTCGTGACAGAATAGAAATCACAGTACCCGCATTTGGAGAGGCAGAACGGTATGTGTATGTAAATTCCGGGGACCATCTATAGAGGAGTGGTTTACTGCGTCTGGTCGGATTTCAATACCGCGATGAAAGCGCTCTGGGGGATCGCTACGGAGCCGACCATCTTCATCCGCTTTTTCCCCTTTTTCTGTTTTTCCAGCAGCTTTCTCTTTCGTGTTATGTCGCCGCCGTAGCATTTCGCGGTAACGTCTTTCCGGAATGGCGATATGGTGGTGCGCGATATGATCTCGCCGCCGATGGCCCCCTGGATGGCTATCTTGAACATCTGGCGGGGGATTTCCTCCTTCAGGCGTTCGCAGGCGTGCAGGCCGCGCTCGCGGGCGGAACCGCGGAAAACGATCTGGGAGAGGGCATCGACCCGCTCGCCGTTGACCAGGATATCGAGGAGGGCGAGGTTGCTCTGCCGGTAGTCGATGATATCGTAATCGAAAGAGCCGTATCCTTGTGTGACCGATTTCAGACGGTCGTAAAAATCGTAGATGATATCGGCAAGGGGCATCTCGATGGTCAGTTCGATACGGCCGGGGCTGGGATAGCTGAGGTTTGAATTCTCGCCCCTTTTTTCCTTGCACAGTTTCATGACCGATCCCATGTATCGTTCCGGGAACATCATGACCGCGCGAATGTACGGCTCTTCGCTCTTGATGATGGATGTAGGATCGGGGTAGTGAGCCGGGTTGTCTATATGTACAACCTCTCCGTCACTCAAGGTAAAACGGTATCTGACGCTGGGGACGGACAGGATGATAGACAGGTCATATTCCCTTTCCAGCCGTTCCTGAACGATCTCGAGATGCAGGAGTCCCAGAAAACCGCACCGGAATCCCTGACCGAGGGCGACGGATGAATCCTTTTGATAGACGAAGGAGGCGTCATTCAATTTATATTTTTCAAGGCCCGCCGCCACCTCTTCGTAATCATCCGACGCGATGGGATAGATTGACGCAAAGACAACCGGTTTTGATTCCTTGAAACCGGGGAGGGGTTTGCTGCGCGGACGTTTTTCGGACGTAATCGTGTCGCCGATCTGTACATCGGACACGGTTTTTATCCCGGCAATAATGTATCCCACGTTGCCTGCCGAGAGGCTATCCCTCTTCTGACGCGGGAGAAGAAAAACTCCCACTTCCTCTACCCTGTGAGTGGTCTCTCCGTGCATGAGGCGGATGGTATCACCGCTTCGAACGGTACCGTCAATGATGCGGCAGTGTATGATAGTTCCCCGGAAGGGATCGTACTGAGCGTCAAAAATGGTGGCGGCCAGTTCAACCTCAGGATCTCCTTTGGGAGGAGGTATCTTCTGCACGATTGCTTCAAGGATCTCTTCAACCCCCGTACCGTCTTTTGCCGAGCAGGGGATGCTTGCATAGGGATCGAGTCCGAGTTCCGAATCGATCTGCTCCATAACCCGTTCGACATTAGCCGCTGGTAGGTCGATCTTGTTGATGACAGGGATAATCTCCAGATCGTGCTCCATGGCCATGTACAGGTTCGCGACGGTCTGCGCCTGAACTCCCTGGACGGCGTCTATGAGAAGCAGAACACCTTCGCAGGACGCGAGCGATCGCGAAACCTCATACGAAAAATCCACATGACCGGGTGTGTCGATAAGGTTGAGTATATAGTCTCTTCCGTCTTTGCCTCGGTAGGGGAGGGTGATGGCCTGACTCTTTATGGTAATCCCGCGTTCGCGTTCGATGTCCATATTGTCCAGGATCTGATCCTTGAAGTTGCGTTCATCGACCACACCGCTGTATTGAATCATCCTGTCGGCCAGGGTGGACTTGCCGTGATCTATATGTGCTATTATGCTGAAATTGCGAATATTATTCATAACAAGATAAAAAGCCTTCCCAAGAGAATAAGGAAGGCTTTTATACAATTTTATCGAGATTTTTTCTATCCTAATTTTTCAAGGAGTTCCGCGCTGACCTCGTTGACACCGGGCAGACCGTTCACGCCGATCACCGTTACCCGCTCCTTGAAATAATTGATGGCGGCGGTTGTTCCCGTCTCGGTATCATAATAGATGTCGTGCCTCTTTCCGATGGCCGCCTCGTCCTGATCGTCGGCGCGGGCACTCAACTCCCCGCCGCAGACGCGGCATACAAAGGTTCCGTCTTTTTCGGCCGGCTTGATGGCGTCGATAAAGATATTGTTGGGGTGGTTGTTATCATTGGCACAGAGCCTGCGGCCCATGATACGGTTCTTGGAGGTCTGCCTGTCGAGTTCTATCTCGATAACGTAATCCAGCTTGATCCCCTCCTTTTCCAACGCCTCGTAGAGGGCCTCCGCCTGGGCCAGATTTCTCGGGAAACCATCCAGGAGCCATCCGTTTTTACAGTCGTCCTCTTTCAGGCGGTTCAATATCATGGGGACCGTGATCTCATCAGGTACCAGCTCGCCCCTGTCGATATACCCCTTTGCCTTTTTCCCTAGTTCCGTTCCCTTGGAGATGTTTTCTCTGAAGATGACCCCTGTCTCGATGTGGGTCACCCCGAACTTTTTCTGAACAACCGCACCCTGAGTTCCCTTACCGCTTCCATTAGGTCCAAAAATCAAAATGTTCACTTTTCTTATCTCCTTTCGATGAGACTCAATGTGTAACAGATCCTTTGGCTCAATAAACATTGCATGTTGAATTGATTCCGATAACGAGGCGTATCGGGATATGGGACATCTGTCACGAGGCTTACCACCCCGGGGCACGAACCTTATAAGGGATTATTATGGAAATCGCAAGGATAAAAAGTTACTTCTTCTCGGCTATTACCCTGACTTTTGCTTGCAGATTCAATAAAAAAGATGTTCTGTCCTGTCGAAGCGGTTGGGTTATGTCATAATCTTCCTGGAACATGGCTTCGACGACTTTTTCCCGGTCCCCGCCGAACATGTTGAGATGCCGTTCTATCCGTTCCTTGAAGGCCACCGTACTTGCAATGGATTTTCCAATATATTGACGGGCGTCTTCTCCGGTTAGTACAAATACGTGGGCAGTAGCGAGGATGTCGATATCCAACGAAGACAGTTTTTCGAGCGAGGCCATGTAGTCGGTATAACTTGATGAGAACTCCGGCTGTATCCCCTGATTACTGTAGAGCCCAACGGCTTCGCCCGCTATGAGGGTCTTTATGCGCGGTATGTAGAACGATAAAGAGTCCCTGGTGTGCCCCGGCGTCTCAATGACCCGTACAATCCATCCTCCGCCGAAGTCAAGCGTATCACCATTATGCAGAATCAGATCAACGGTCACGGGTGCAAAAGAGACATCTTCATTCCCGATGACATCCCCGAACTTTCTTTCTAGGGTTTTGCTGAGTGTACGAATCAATTTCACCGCGCCCGGTTTCTCCAGCACCTGCGCTGCGTGGGCGCTTGCGGCTATCTTCAGGCCTTGTATCTTTCTTGTGAGAAATGGACAGGCCCCGCAGTGGTCAAAGTGCGAGTGGGTCAGAAAAATATGCCCCAGCCTGTCCGCACTACCCAGGTGCATTCTGATATCTTTGAGGTATTGAGGCCCCAGAGCCGTCACCCCTGCATCAAAAAGAACGGGTGTTTGGCTTGTCAAAAGAAAAGCGGGCATAAAATGAAAACCTGTGGAGTAGAGACCGTTACATATCTTGCCTGTTTGTTCTAGTATCATTACACACCCTTCTTGTATTGTGTTTGTGATTAATAAAGTGTCGATAAATTTCTCGAGAACGTGTACTGCATATACCTATCCAATCGTCCTTCTTCAAACAGAAGAGTGGAATCCTTCCTAAAAAATAATGTATCCTGTGTCAATCTGTTACTGAAGGGGTGCGCAAGAAACCTTCAAAAAAATGGCCTGCAAAGATACCGCCCTTGGCGCATATCCGAGCAGGCCTTTTATAACCACCAATCTCATACTTTGTCTACTGTTTATCATGTAAACAGATTTTATGTTTTTAAAGTTTGATGATGGTTATATTCACACGATATGTACAAAAACAATCGTACATTTTATTTTTTGCAAGCATTATGCCAATGGTATATTGTTTTTCTTTCTACAATAATTTCGATAGGTAAGCGTCGATCATCATCGGATGTCTTAGTAAGAAGGACCGCATATGCGGTGATATAAACCGTACAGTATCGGGATCTGCTTCTCAAAGTCTAAGAAAACAGAATGTGATGGATTGACAGAATGGTATATCGATACGTTACTTGAGTCGGGGTCTCAGACCGAACTGTGTAAAACCGAGAAGATGTACATGAGTAAGAAAGTATCGGTCATTTTATCTGTTTGACATCGTCCATGCCGTGATTTATATTCAGCACCTTTTTATCTGTTCGTATCGGTGGCGCTGGAGTAATGGCAAGCCACAAATCGAATACTTCAAAGGATGCGTACACCTTAGATGTCGAATGAACGTTGGAGCCACAGTACTGAAACAATAAAGCCTGAACTTATGCCGCGTACTCGTGATCCATATCGCTGGGTCGTCTTCGCCATTGTTTCTTTAGTATATTTCCTTGCCTATTTTCACAGAATGTCGACATCGGTCATTGTTCCCGATCTTCTGGACGCATTTCAGATCGATGCCACCGCCCTGGGCTTTATGTCGTCTATGTATTTCTATGCCTATGCCTTCGAACAGCCCTTGGTTGGTTACCTTACCGATCGCCTGGGAGCGCGTCGGGTGATCTCTCTGTGGACATTCATCGCGGCGATCGGATGTCTCATCTTCGGTTTTGCCCCTACCATCGGCTGGGCGTCTGTCGGGCGGGCCATTATCGGTTTCGGAGTCGGTGGCGTCTATGTTCCGGCTGTCAAAGCCTTCTCTCAATGGTTTGAAGAAAGAGAATTTTCTACCACCATAGGCCTCTTCATGGCTCTGGGGAATATGGGCGGTTTGGTCGCGACTACTCCCCTTGTGTGGATGACGCAGGCATTCAACTGGCGTGTCAGTTTTTATATCATCGCGGGAATTACCCTTTTCTTCGCGCTGATTTCATTTTTTCTGATGCGCGATTATACACAGGTTCGATCACCGCTCGGCCTTCCTCCTGTATCCGAAAAACCACAACTCCGGACCGATTCTCCTTCTATAGCCTCGGTGTTGATTTCATATCGCTTCTGGGTATATGGCGGCGTTCTTTTGGGAATTTTCGGTACCTACTATACACTCCAGGGACTCTGGGCGACGCCCTTTCTGATGTCGCGATTTGGTATGGAAGTCACCTCTGCCAGTGAGATTAATATGTTGATTCCCCTGGGATTCATAGTCGGATCCCCTTTGTGGGGATGGCTCGGCGGCCGTGTCTTTCGGAATAAAGTATTGCTCCTTATCTCCCTTCTCGCCATTATGAGTGTGGTCTGGGTTGAACTGATTATCTACGATGTTCCGTTGGGGATCGCGGGTGTCATGATTGCCATGTTTCTTGCCGGTTGTGCGGCTGGCGGAGTTTCCGCCATTATCTGGACGCTGATCCGCGAATCGACACCTGCCTCCGTTCTCGGTCTGACCACGGGTCTTTTAAATCTGTTGCCTATACTGGGGGTTGCCATCTTCCAATTCTGGACGGGGGCCATACTCGACAGGGTAGGGAGGGTTGACGGCATTTATCCGCCGGCAGCCTATCAAAGCGCATTTTCGCTCTGTCTTGCCGTTACGGTTGTATGCCTTGTCATAACCCTGATCACACGAAAGAAGCTTCTCCGGGAAAGCCGATCTATTCGTTAAACAGCGTCAGAGAGTTTTAATATGCCCCTGGCTGACGGCAGGAGGCAGAGGTTCCCCTTCTCACTTGCCCGTCATTGCCTTTGCGAATCGTTCCTGAGCTTTCTTGACACCGGGATCATTCATGTAACGCATGATTTTCATCATTGAGGCCGCAAATTTTGCACCCACCTCTTCGGAGTCTTTCATGGATTCCCTGAGCTCTTCTGGTGGATTCTTCCGGTCTCTCAATTCGGGATACTTTTCCTGCAGTTTTCTCATTCGGGGCATGATGTCTTCCATGCTGCCGGCAAAATCGTTCATAGCTTTTGTGACGTCCTTTGCGCTGTCGGACTTGTCGATGGCGGTTATATATTTTTTAAGTACCTTAACATACTCTTCATTGATTTCTCTTACATCCGAGTACTTTCCGCCGCCACAACCCAAAAAGAATGTCATCAAGCAAAGACTCAGCATCACAATCAAGGTTTTTTTCATCGTTATTACCTCCAATGTTTCGATTGATGTTCCTCAAAATCCGTATAACATATCCGGGATGAGAGGTATGGCTGCTGAAAAATCACACATGGTAAACGTAATCAGCATCACAGTCTATCCATTATCTTCCGGTCAGGTCGCCGATTACAGGTACCGCTTATGAAACTGTTGAGAACCGTTCATGAAACGTAATTTTTCATATGTCGTTTCATTGAACAAATCAAGAAAATTATCAAGCTTATCCATTGTATTGCGGACCTTCAGCTACAATACTCGATGTAGGTCGGATATCGCTTCTCTTGTAGGGGAGGTTTATGCAATTGTGGATGGTGTCTTGTTCTTGATCGTATTCCTCAGTATCCAGCGCCCCAATGCAAATAGGACGGGGATTGAACCCAGAATACACACCACGACTAAAGGCCCGCTCCAAATGAAGACGGAAAGGTGGATATATTTCTCGAGGATCGCCTGGCGCAGCACAAGGAAGGTTAAGGGAAGATTCAACAATAGAGCGGTCACAAGTCCCGGAGCATATCGTCGCAATGCCGCGGTGGCAATGAGGTGAGGGAAGGCCACATTCAACAGCATGGCAAGGGCATAGCCCGTGACCAAGTAAGCGCCGAGACTTTCTCTGCCGCCAACGGACGCCAGAAAAGCGGTTATATAGGCAAAGAGAGTCAGCACAAGAACGGCGAATCGGAAAACAGCCGGTTCAACCGGACGGTGCCAGCGTTTCGCCGACTTCGACCACGCGGGCAGCCAGATGGCCTCTTCAAGGTTATGAATGGTGATGGCTATGGCAAATAACCAGATAAGAAGATTAAAATCCATGCTACACCGTGCCGTCTGAAAGACGGCTATTTATAATCACTAAAGTCCACTCCCCGCCGGCGTCCTCGTTCCTCAAACCAGGCATCCTCCGTTATGGGCGGCTCTACCAAATTTTCTTTTTCTTTATGAACCAGTCGGATGGCTTCTGCCGGACAGGTGCTGATACACAGACCGCAGCCGATGCATTTGTCCTGAACAATCCGATATACATCGTTATTCTCTTCGATGGCTCCAACCTGGCAGCGTTCGTCGGTACAGACACCGCAGCCGGTACATCCGTCCGGATCTATTTCGGCGAAGTAATGGGAATTGATCACGTCGGACGCCGGCATGCCCAGCTCATTGATCGATCTCAGCACTCCGCAGCAGCATCCGCAGCAATTGCATATATATATATGACCATACTGGACATTACTCGTCAGGTGAACCAGTCCTTCTTCTTCAGATTTTCTGAGCAGTTCATAGGCCTCATCTCTTGAAAGGACGCGACCATTGGGCCAGTCGTCAAACACCCCCGGTATCGGTGCGATGGCAAGACAGACCTCTAAGGACCGGTCACAGGGTTTGCCCAAGAGCATCCGTTCTTTCTTGCAGATACATTCATTTACGAGGAACGACTGGCCGTGCTCGATAAGGGTTGAAACCCTCTCATAAGGCAGGGCTTCCTGCTGGACTGATATCTCTTCCTCGACGGGAAGCACCTGCATCAGTTGGGGGCTGTATTCAAAGAACTGTCTGGCAAAGAACGGTTCGTATTCATCAGACAATTCCGCGAACTCCCTGTCGATACGGGAAAGCTGAAATTCATAGATCCCAAAGGCCCAGGGAAGCATCTTGAAGAATCGGTTCTCGCCCAACTGGAGATGAAAAAGCTGCCCCGCATCTCCCATGGATATGAGCATTGCTTCCAGACCTTCCAGAGGACGACCCGTCCGCAGTGCTATCTCCTCTGCCGTTTCAAAGGTCAGCCGCATGTCGCAGAAGAGTTCGGCCTGTTCCGGCGTGAAAATCTTCTTCAGCAGCTTGATCTCCACCGCACTGTCAGTTCGAGGAAATCCGTTCGGCAGGGTGTCAAGCACACGGGCAAGTTTTTCGTAAACTGTGTCGTTCATGGTATGTTCTCCTCCCGGCTGAGAGTGCCGTGTACCGTTTTAATGCCTCTTGAACTATGCATCATACAATGCGGCATCCGCTAGGATGACTGTTTTTACCTGCAAGCAGTACCAACAATATATGACCATTATATACGATTACTTGTTAAGATGTTCAAATAAATCACAAGACAGTCACAATTACAACTTCAAAGCTGCGACACTCATAAACACCACAAGATGTTATGAAAGAGTTTGTGGCCGGGTATTGTCAAATTCTGTTCGTGGAATGCAAATGCTGATTTTCTCAAACCATGGCGCCTGAAGGTACCGCTGTGGGAACCATGAGAGCGGTCTTCGCACGGGTGTTCAGATTGTGTGCGCGATCGATAAATAGTGGCATCCCTCTTTATATCTCAGTAACGTCGACGATATAAAATGCAACAGTCTTGCGGGATGACGCATGGTGTTATTTCTATTTTTGGAATGATAGTGAGGATTTGAGAGGCGCTTTCAAATTCACCGCGGATTTGGGGAATAGTGAAATCAGTTGACAGTGGGAATTAAAGGGAGTACATGAGTGGACATTAAAGTTTGACAGTATTGTCAAACAGGAGTGTCTGTTATCTTATACATAGACAGGAATTCGCAGGACAAGGACCAACTGATACTTGAAGCGGCAAAACGCGTATTTGTCCGTAAGGGAATGGACGGTGCCGTAATGCAGGATATCGCCGATGAAGCCGGTATCAATCGAACGGCTCTCCACTACTATTTCCGCAGTAAGAAGAAACTCTTCGAAGCCGTTTTCAATGATCTCTTCAACCGGTTCATTCCTGAAGTTGAAGAAGTTATTTATGGCAGCACCCTGTCGTTTCAGGCAAAGGTTGAATGGTTCGTGGATAACTATCTTGATCTTTTGAAAGAAAACCCCTATCTTCCAAACTTTATCATGAACGAACTCAACAAGAATCCGGCAAAGATCGTAGAACGTTTTATCATAAAAGGTCTTCTTTCCGTTCATATAAGCCAGTGGCTGGAGGATGAACTTGGATATCTCGAATCGGACATTCCGGCCTCCCACTTTATGGCAAACATGATCAGTATGTGTGTCTTTCCCTTTATTGCCAAACCTCTGTTTGAAGCGTTCTTAAGCGGCAACAAACATGAGGCATTCAACCGTTTTATTGATGAACGGAAGCACATCATTGTTGAAACATTGATGTGTAGTATCTCAAAGAGACGTATGCCGGAATCCCTGAATAATTGATTTTCTATTGTCTGAGGTTGATAATTGGGAGAACCGGTTATGAAAAGAGAGCAATTGCGGGCCGGAGTGGACGTGGGTTCCACTACGGCAAAACTGATACTGCTTGACCAATCCGGAACTGTAAATCTTCTGCTCTACCAGCGACACAACTCCGATATTGTAAATACGCTTTCACAGCTTTTTGAAAAGGCTGCGTCACAGATCGGAGAATGCGCAGTCGATCTTTCATTCACCGGAACCGCCGGTATGGGGATCGCTGAGAGAATAAATGCCCCTTTTGTTCAGGAGGTTATTGCTGCCGGTGAAGTAGCACGGCACCACTTTCCCGATGCAAGGATGCTGATCGATATCGGTGGTGAGGATAGCAAAATGATGTTCTTTTCTCCTGACAAACCGCCGGATATACGTATGAACGGGAGTTGCGCCGGAGGAACAGGGGCTTTCATTGACCGGATGGCGACACTCCTCAATCTCTCCATTCAGGATCTTGATGAACTCGCGAAGCAGCACAAAAACATATACCCTATTGCCTCTCGATGCGGTGTTTTTGCAAAGACTGACGTACAGAACCTTGTAAGTAATAACGTTGATTTACCCGATATTTGCGCGTCTATCCTGCAGGCCGTTGCTCTCCAGAACCTCAGTTCGCTTGCCCGCGGCATCAAAATACAACCGAAAATCCTCTTCTGCGGCGGTCCTCTGACCTTTCTCTCCAGCCTCCGAGAGAGCTTCTGTCGCTCCTTAAACCTCTCATACCAAGATATCATCCTGCCGTCCAACGGTCTCTTTTTTCCCGCATGGGGGGCGGTTCTTATAACGAAAGACAGATCTTTTTCGGCGCCTCTCGGTGAGTGGAACCGTCGGATACGGTCACTCGGTGTGGATGCAGCGGAGATAAACCATCACCGCCTTGCACCCCTCTTTGTGAACGAAGACGCATATCATCAATGGGAACGTGATCGTATGGTTATGAAACTGACCGACATCCCCGTTCAGCAGGCGGAGCCGCCGCTGTTTCTCGGGATCGATTGCGGCTCGACGACGACCAAGGTGATGGTGATCGACTCCAGGCAGCGTGTCGTTTTCAGTGACTACCGTCTTAACTGTGGGAATCCCATTGACGCCGTCATGCAGGCTCTCATGACCTATCGAAACGAGGACAATGTCCTCTTTGCCATTGCCGCCGGGAAAGCCACCGGTTATGGTGAAGATTTGATCAGTGCCGCTTTCAATCTCGACGGTGGTGTGGTGGAAACAATGGCTCACTGGCGTGCTGCGGTACAATGCAATCCGGATGTGTCCTTTATTCTCGATATCGGCGGACAGGACATGAAGGCCCTGTTCATCAAGGACCAGGCTATCAACCGTATTGAAATCAACGAGGCCTGCTCTTCCGGATGTGGTTCCTTCGTCGAAGGCTTTGCCCGGTCGCTCGGGTTGACAGCAGGATCGTTTGCCGAGAAGGCGTGCCATTCACCCGCTCCCTGCGACCTCGGAACGCGATGTACGGTCTTTATGGGTTCCCGTATCAAACAGGCACAGAGGGAAAATGCTTCCATCGGGGATATAGCCGCCGGTCTCGCCTATGCAGTCATTAAAAACAGTCTCTATAAGGTACTCAAACTGAGAGATCCTTCCGAATTGGGACCCAACATCATGGTACAGGGTGGTACCTTCCGCAATCCGGCAGTCCTCAGGGCCTTTGAAATGCTTACCGGACTGCCGATTGCATCATCTGACCGACCAGAAATGATGGGGGCGTACGGAGCAGCCCTTCTGGCCAAAGAGGCTTATGACGCTGATCCCGTCACGGTTCATCCCTTTGACCTCTCCACTATCGAGCGGTGTACCGACTATCAAAAGCGGGAGATCGAATGTCACGGGTGCACCAATCGATGCGGCGTCAGCATTTTTTCTTTCTCCGGCGGGCGGCGATTCTTCACCGGGAACAAGTGCGAACGGCACTTCGGCAATAGTGGCGGAACAGGGAAGCGGGGTATCAATCTCTTTACCGAACGTAACAGGCTGCTGTTCGAGGATGTTCCCCGTGCCGAAGCACCGATGACCGGGGTCCGAATCGGTATTCCCCGCATTCTGGAGATGTATGAAACCTTTCCCTTCTGGAGTACCCTGCTCGCCGTGTGCGGGTTCGATGTCGTCCTTTCCGATGAATCGAATCAGGCACTCTACGAAAAAGGACTCGGATCCGTCATGGCAGATAACATCTGTTTTCCCGCCAAACTCGCGCACGGACATGTCATGAATCTGATTGATAAGGGAGTGGACCGGATTCTCTATCCTCTCACGATCTACGAAGCCAAGGAAGATGCTGAAGCCCCCAACAGTTATAACTGTCCCATCGTGGCGAGTTATGCTGAGGTGCTCATCGGCTGTATAGCAACCGGAGAACGGACCGCACCACACTTTGATGCGCCGGCCATATCGTTCCGCGACAAAAAATTGCTCAAGAGAGGCTGTCTCAGGTACCTGAAATCCCTGAAGGTACTTCACCGCCGTGCAGAAAGGGCTTTCCGGATGGCACTGGCCGCCCAGGAGCTGTTTCACACGAACATTGAAAATCGAGGGTATGAGCTCTTGGAGAGAGCACGCAAGGAGGGACGGAACGTAATTGTCCTGGCCGGGAGGCCGTACCATGCCGACCCCTTCATTGAACATCAGACGTCGGAAATGCTGGCCGATCTTGGAACCGACGTTCTGCCCTGCGACGCGGCTTCCCGCTTCTGTCAAAAGAGTATCAGGGAAATTCAGACGATTCCGCAGTGGGCCTTCCCCAACCGCCTCATGAAGGCCGCACAGTGGGTTGCCAATCAACCCGAACGGCATATCCAGTACGTCATGCTCAACTCCTTCGGGTGCGGTCCCGACGCCTTCATCATGGATGAAATCAGAGATATATTGTCGGCGGCAGGCAAGATATTCACACTGATCAAGATTGACGAGATATCCAGCATAGGTTCCGTCCGGCTCAGGTTGCGTTCCCTCATCGAGACACTCAAACGACGACCGGCCTGTAATGAAGCAGTACCGGCATGCCGTCACATCACTCCCCCCTTCTTAACAGAAGACCGTACGAAGCAGATTATAGCCCCCTATTTTGCCGACTGTTATTCCCCCTTCTTCTCACCGATATTCCGTCTTGCCGGGTATAACCTGACGATCCTGCCGCCTTCGGACAGGGAATCGGTCGAATATGGACTGCGCTATGCCAACAATGAGATCTGTTATCCTGCAATCGTGATTATCGGTGATATCGTCAAGGCATTTAAACAGGGCCGCTTCGATCCGGAAAAGACGGCGGTTGGCATGACTCAGACGGGAGGGCAGTGCAGGGCAACCAATTACGTGGCACTCATCAAGAAAGCGCTCATCAGTGCGGGCTATCCCAATACCCCCGTTATAGCCGTGGCAAAGGGTGATGACCTGATCAACGACCAGCCGGGGTTCGAACTTGCTCTCCGGCGCATTATCAAACCGGCCTTTACCAGTCTTCTCTATGCGGATGCCATCGCGCGTATGTATTACAAGACAGTAGTGCGTCAGAGAGCTGCCGGTCTGGCCGAGGAGATCCGGGACCACTACCTCGAATTGGGGGGAAATTGCGTTGAGCGAAATGACATTGAAGGAATGATGTGTTATCTTCGGGAAGCAGTCAACTCCTTCAATGACGCACTGGGGGGCAGTGATCCTCTGCCGAGAATCGGCATCGTCGGAGAGATCTTTTTGAAGTATAACCGGTTCGGCCAGATGAACGTCCTGGACTGGATGATTGCGCAGGGTGTTGAGGTGGTTGTTCCGTCGCTGACCGACTTTGCGATGCAGTTTTTTGTCAACGCGAAGGAAAACAGACACAGTTATCTGGAGCGGGGCAGCGGTGTATCGAAACTGTTTGAAGCATTTCTTGAGTCTCAGGCGGCTCGGTGGATCCATCGCTTTGAGGCGATTCTTGCCGGTTTTAACTGCTACGAACCGTCAACCGGTATCTACGGAAAATCCCGGCTGGCATCTCAGATAGTCAGCCTTTCCAATCAATTCGGTGAAGGGTGGTTGATTCCGGCCGAAGTAGCCGATTTTGCCCGAAATGGTATCTATGAAGTGGTCTGTTTACAGCCCTTCGGCTGTATCGCCAATCAGGTAGTTGCCAAGGGTATTGAGAGCCGTATCAAGCGCCTGTACCCCATGGTAACCATGCTTTTTCTCGATTTCGATGCCAGTACCAGCGAGGTCAATATCCTCAACCGTTTGCACTTCATGATCGACAATGCTCGATATCACATGGAAGGGATCTCGCAGCAATGTGGTTGAGAAAAAAGAATAAAAGCCACCATAGACAGAAGTCCACTTTTCTATCACCGCTTTTAGAAGGGAAGGAGATTTGAGGACGATTCAGCTGCTCACGGGACATGAAGATATCAGCACAGCGCAGATTTAGAGCAATGTTGCCACGTCTCACATACAAAAATAAGTATTACTCAAGGGTCTAGACTAGTTAAGCACGGTGTAATGTGCTAAAAAGCTAGTCATGACAATAAGTAACAAGTATATTAGGCGTTCAAGAATTTCAGAGGCCAAATTTAGAGAATTGATACAGTATTTTT
>Ga0116164_10001686_pt1 | contig 16402 bp, 13 predicted proteins | sample AD_UKC109_MetaG_FD_89888 | JGI IMG/M metagenome (GOLD analysis project Ga0116164, IMG submission 89888) | Active sludge microbial communities of municipal wastewater-treating anaerobic digesters from Hong Kong - AD_UKC109_MetaG | ecosystem: Engineered > Bioreactor > Anaerobic > Digestate... | reverse complement strand
TCCGATCTAGAGAAGATTAACAAGAAGCAGAGCCCCATCCAGGATGAGTACATTGAGAAGTACCTGGCAGAGAAAGACCTCAACCTGGTAGCTACTCTCGATGGCGAAGCCGCCTACAAAGATGCAGACTTTGTGGTCATTGCTGCCCCCACCAACTATGACCCACAAAAGAACTTCTTTGACACCTGTCACGTAGAAGAAGTAATTGACCTTGTACTCAAAGTCAATCCTGATGCCGTAATGGTGATTAAGTCCACCATTCCCGTGGGCTACACCCGCAATCTCTACGTGCAGTATGCCGCCAAGGGCGTTAAGAAGTTCAATCTGCTTTTCTCTCCTGAGTTCCTCCGTGAGAGCAAAGCACTTTACGACAACCTCTACCCGTCAAGAATCATTGTGGGAAGCCCCAAGATTATTGACCGCCCCGAGTTCAGGGAAGAGAACGAAGCTATCCTGAAAGTCACCGATGTGGCTAAAATGGAGCAAAAGGCTAAAGAGTTTGCAAAACTCCTGCAGGAAGGAGCCATTAAGGAGAACATTGATACCCTCTTCATGGGCATGAAGGAAGCAGAGGCTGTGAAGCTTTTTGCAAACACTTACCTTGCACTTCGCGTTAGCTACTTCAATGAGCTGGATACCTATGCTGAGGTCAAAGGTCTGGACACACAAAGCATCATTGAAGGTGTAGGGCTTGATCCTCGTATTGGCAGCTTCTACAACAATCCCAGCTTTGGCTATGGTGGTTACTGCTTGCCTAAGGACACCAAGCAGCTCCTTGCTAACTATGCAGACGTGCCTCAGAACATGATGAGCGCCATTGTGGAGAGCAACCGCACCCGTAAAGACTTCATTGCAGACCAAGTGCTGAAAATGGCTGGCTATTACGATTACACACAAAATAACGTGTATTCAGCCAACAATGCCGCTCCTGCTACACCCACCATTGGTGTGTTCCGCCTTACAATGAAGTCCAACTCTGATAACTTCCGTCAGAGTGCCATTCAAGGCATTATGAAGCGTATTAAGGCTAAGGGCGCCAAGGTTATAATTTACGAACCCACACTGGAGAATGGCAGTTTGTTCTTTGGTAGTGAGGTGGTGAACGACTTGGCTCAGTTCAAGGCCCAAAGTAATGCTATCATTGCCAACCGCTATGATGCAGTTTTAGATGATGTGAAAGAAAAGGTTTACACCAGAGATATATTCAAGAGAGACTAGCCGCGGAAACTGAGCAAAGTCGAAGCTACAGGCACATTTGCGGGATAAACCCGCAAAAGAGCCTTCCGCTCGAAAGTAGAACAGCCGAATGCCCGCAGGCGGGCATTCGGCTGTGAGATACAAAACAAAAATACTTATAATTAACAGTTAACAAGTTAACATAGAGCCACCAGGTCCTACGCGCAACCTGTGGCTCTTGATGGGGCAGAATGGTCTTCCGCACAGCCTGATTCCCCAACCATAGGGCGGGGAACCCGCTGGTCTCTCATAAAAAAAGGTTCAATAACGGCGGGCCTGCCCCTTTAAAAGAAATAAGAAAGGAATAAATATATGGAAGTAATAAAAACAGCAATAGATGGCGTGCTCATCATTGAGCCAAAGGTGTTCGGTGATGCACGAGGTTTTTTTTTGAGTCATTTTCTCAGCGAGAGTTTGATGAAAAAGTTGCTCCCATATTGGGGCATACCATTCGCTTTCCCAAGAAGTAGTCTAATACTTCTGTAGCATATGCACTCAAATGATAATTTGTGTACAAATTCTGTTTTATGTTCTTGAAATATGAAGTCTATAAGGGAGAATAGACGCGCGATACTATTAGGGGTGTTCCTAATATTTTGTTTAACCGCTTGCTCAGAAACGCTCAGTATTGATACTGACGAAAAGCAGTGGTATGGAAACGGTAGCGTAAAGTTCTCGTATCCTCACGGAGTTTATTCTAATACTATAGCGATAGAAATGAAGTCTGATAATGGAGGTGTTATTCACTATTCACTGGATGGTAATACTCCTACAATAGACAGCCCCATTTATACAACACCGCTACAAATAGATAAAACTACAATAATAAGAGCATCAGAGGAAGTGGGGGAGGCAATTTTGTCAAACACCACCACAGTAACGTACATATATCCAGAGTCCGTTGTTAAACAACCTAACGAGATTGAAGGTTATCCACAGACATGGGGACCATATGCAACAATTGCTGATACAGCGGTTGCTGACTATGGGATGGACCCTGAATTGGTTGTAAATGCTTTCAGATGTCAAAAGGTCATAGATTCATTCAGCGATTTGCCTATAGTCAGTTTGGTAACTGACATAAGTCATTTATTCAATAAATCGAAAGATCCAGAAGAGGGGGGAATTTACATCTATACAGGTGCTCCAAGAGGTAGTGGAATAGGTAGAGGATGGGAGCGACCAGTATCAATTGAATTGTTTGGAGGACTACAACATCATGATTTGACCACCACCTGTGCTATTAGAATCCACGGAGGTCATAGTCGTATACCCGAGAAAAATCCCAAACATTCTTTTCGATTGAAGTTCAAGAGTGACTATGGACCGTCTAAACTACAATACCCTGTTTTCGAAGGCGATGATAAAAATATTGAATACAACTCTTTGGTGTTGAGGTGTTTCTTCAATAATTCTTGGACCTGCTGGGATGAAAGTGCAGTACGTGCACAATATACACGAGATATGTGGGTAAGGATGATGCAACGGAAACTTGGATGGGAATACGTTAAGGGATTATATGCCCATGTGTTTATTAATGGCCTATATTGGGGAATTTATAATATTACTGAGCATATTGACGAGTACTTTGCAAAAAACCATTTTGGTGGAAAGAAAAGTGATTATGATGTTTTAAAGGTTGAGGAGCTAGATAACTATGCAGTTGTAGCTTCTTCGGGCGACTTGGTAGCATATAATGAGCTATTAAAGCTGTGTGATAATGCTTATCAGAATGATATTTATTATCGAATACAAGGTAAAGACTCAAACGGAAGCGTTAACCCGGCGTTTGAACCATTGTTAAATATTGATGAATTTATTGACTATATGTTGATTAATCAATATGCGGGGAATTCGGATTGGGATTTTCATAATTGGAATGCAGTTAGGAAAAGAGGAGGCAATGGCTTTCATTTTATCTGTTGGGATGCGGAAAACATATTTGAGGAAGTGGACTATAATAATTTGAATAACAATAATGACAAATGCCCGAGCAGGGTTTTCCAAGGACTTATCCAGAATGAGGCTTTTAGGCAAAAATACTCCGAAAGAGCCCTTGCTTTGTTCAGTACGGATGGTTGCCTTTCGGAGACTAACGTTGTAGCCGTTTGGGATAGTTTGTTTTGTCAAATAGAGAATGCAATATACGCAGAAGCGGCCCGTTGGGGTGATTATAGACATAATGTTCATTCGTACGGAGGTGTATATCTACCTGTGTTTACCGTAGAAGAGACTTATATGGCTGAGAGAGATAGGTTATTGACCGACTTTTTCCCTTTTAGAGGTGATGTTTTACAATCGCAACTAAAAGAAAAAGGGTGGCTCTCCAGTACAACAGGAATTCTAGCGAATAAACCATTAACAAACACAAATGTGGTTTATGACTTGTCAGGCCGCCAGCTTGATGAAACAAGTCGTATGCAGAAAAAGGGTGTAATTATTAGAAACGGTAGATAAGAAGCTACAAGGTAGTGGACTCCGCAGTTTATTTGTTTATAAATGACAGTATCAAAATCAACACGCGTTGCAAAAAACACAACATTTCTCTATTTGAGGATGCTTGTTGTAATGTGCATTAATATATTTAGTGTCCGCTATGTTTTGAAGGGACTGGGGGTCGTAGACTATGGCGTGTTTAATGTCGTAGCCGGACTTGTTACAATGTTTTCCAGTCTTAGTGGTATTATTTCTGCTGCAACCACAAGATTTTATTCCTATGCCTTGGGAGAAAAAAGGTCGGAGATGGTATCTGAAGTTTTCTCTGCCAGCATAAACATATACTTTTTTTTAGCATGTGCTGTTTTGTTTATTGGTGAATTAGTTGGGTTTTGGTTTATCAATTATCAGGCGGATATACCAGAGGTAAGGCTTAGCGCGGCTAACTGGGTGTTTCAATTTACTATAATTACTTTTATTATCAGTTTAATTACATCATCCTTTTCCTCATTGGTTTTTGCTTATGAAAGAATGCATATATTCTCTCTTGTAAGCGTTTTTGAATGTATACTAAAGTTTTTACTAGCCTACAGCCTTTTGTATCTATCAGGTGATCGCTTGATTTTGTATAGTATTGGTTTGTTTGTAATAAGTGTTTTGGTCTCTTTGACATACATACTTGCTACCTGTAGAGGTAAATATCGTATTCGTTATAAGAGGGGTGTTGATAAAACACTATATAAGAAGATGCTTTCTTTTTCAGGATGGACCTTGTTTTCATCTTCTGCTGGTATTGGTATATCGCAGTTAGTTACAATGATAACGAATGTTTTTTGGGGGCCTGTCGTTAATGCTGCGAGAGGAATTGCTTTTCAGGTAAGTGGTGCAATGAATTCATTCACTTCTAATGTTATCATGGCCGTGGGACCTCCAATGATTAAGTCATATGCAGAAGGAGATTATCAATCTGTTAACAAGTATTTTAAGTTTTGCAACAAAGCAGTGTATTATAGTCTTCTTTTAATACTACTTCCTGTCTTTTTTGAAATGGAAACAGTATTAAATCTGTGGCTTGGCGTAGATGATTCACAAACTGTTCTATTCTGTCGCTTAATATTGATATACGTTTTAATTCTTTCGTTAAACAATCCAATCTCTATCATAGTACAAGCTACAGGCAATATACGCGCTTATAGTACTTACGTTGAAATTCCAACTCTGTTGTGTTTCCCTATTACTTGGATTTTATATGCTATAGGAGAGCCAGCCGAGGCTGCCTTTTATGTAATGATAATATCAATTTTTGTATCACATTTAATAAGGATGGTCTGCTTAAAGAGATTATTTCCGACTTTTTCATACAATGAATACATTAAAGAATTCTTGTTACCTGCATTCGTTATAACAGCTATCGTATGTTGCTTAATGAGTTTGTTAAGAGGCTTTTGTGAACCAGGAATAATGAGGGTTTTATACTCAGTATTTTTATGTTCTAGTTTGCTACTCATTCTATGCCTTTTATTTGGCCTAAAAAAATATGAGAAGGATTTCCTGCTTTCTTTCATAAAAAAGAAAAAGTAGTGAATATTTTGTTTCTTCAATAACACTCTTTTACGTATATCTCATGCCATTTTGCCAGAGGTTGGCTATATTTAGACTATTACTGGTTAGTAAATGAAATTAGGATATTAAATTATTCCAAAGCAGAATAAGAGATAATGGTTGATATTGATTTTGGCTCCTGTTGTATAGTAATATATATACTAATCTGGGCGATTACACTATATTATTATTTTAAGCGTCGTAAGTTCATTGATGCTGGTTTTGTAATTATTAGCTCATATTTACTATATGCAATTCTTTCTTTCTTTCATTATATAGATAGTAATGGCTTATATAAAAACATAACTCTATTTCCTTTCCTATATCTCTATTTAATGGTTATGTTATTTATTGCACCGGTATTGAAATATGACGAAACAAAGGTTACAATTCAGGAGCCGTCAAAAAAGGCGTTTAATGTAGTTGTTGGAGTCTATTTGTTTTTTTCAGCATTGTATATACCTACAGTATTACCCCATATGGCTGAAGGTATTCAAAAAATAATGCTTGATACCGCAGCAGGTGCTGAATTATACAACGAAACTATGCAGGATGTGGAGAATGCAAATATGGGTCATGGTAGTTTGGCACATCTCCCAGCTGTTATTTCTGGATTATTTGGAGATATGGGAATATTCTTTTTCTTTTATTATTTAACAAGAAAAAAGAAAAATAAGTTTCTGCTTTATGCCCTCTTCGCTGCTTTTATTACTTACCCATTTGTTGCTATTGCAGAATCTCAAAGAGGTCCGGCTATTGATAGATTCTTCTCAATTTTGATTACTTATTTTGCATTTAGAAAGTTTTTGTCGCCACAAATAGAAAAAAGGATTAGAAGAGCGGGACTAGTTTTGTTAATTATGATAGTTGTTCCGTTATTTGCGATAACTGTGAGCAGGTTTGATAACGAACAATACGGTGTAAAGTCGTCTGTATTGGAATATTCAGGTATGGCTAGTCTTAATTTTAATGAATATGCGTTTGATAATAATGGGATAAGATATGGCGATCGTACTTTTCCAATGTTTAAAAGAATGTTAGGGTTTGATAATGTTCCTCACAATTTTTTTGAACGAAGACAGAAATATCCACATCTCAAGATTGATGACTACGTTTTTATAGGTTTTGTTGGTGATTTTGTTTTGGATTATGGCCCCATACTTGCCTTTGTAATTTTCGTCCTTTTCTACTTATATTCATATAACCATACATTACCGATTAGGGGTGTTATTCCTTTTCATAGACTATTGTTTTTACAATTCATTATGTGTGTAAGTATGCATGGTGGAATGAAATTATTTTCATATGCAGATACAGGTAATTTAAGAATAATGGCTCTTATTTTAGTTTGTATTTTTTTTAAGATTGATTACGAACAACAAAAAAAACAAAATAAATATATAGAAAATGAATAAGCAGAACTTCCCCCTTTTTACGGTTATTATCCCTCTAAAGGATAGAGAGGAGTATATTGGTCATACATTAAAAACATGTATGATTCAAGATTATCCTAATTTTGAGATTATTGTTTCTGATGATTGTAGTTCAGATAATACAGTGAAAGTTGCAACCGAATTAGCTGAAAAGGATAAAAGAATTCAAGTATATTCCCATAAAAAGCATCTAGGTATGCACGATAATTTTGAGTTCGCTTTGAATAAAGTTAAACCAGGTTATGTAATAGCCCTTGGCGGTGATGATGGTTTAGTGCAAGGATGTATATGGAGAATGTATGAAATTATTAAAGAAACTGGAACGAAACTTTTAACTTGGACTCCTGCTACCTTCATTTATCCAACTAATAATGACAATCGCAACATGTTTTACATGAAAAGAAAACGATTTGAGGGGGTTAAAATTCTAAAGTCTTCCGATTTCTTATCTAAACTATATAAGACTTTTTTTTATATGACAGATGATTGTCCAATGTTCTATATGAAAGGGGTGGCATCCACCGATTTAATTGATAGAGTAAAAAGCAGAACCAAAGATAATAGTTTTTATTATTGCCCAACACCTGATGGCTTCTCTGGTGTAGTCTTAGCGGGGGAGGTTGAAGATTATGCGTTTACATATGAACCACTGACTATAGTAGGAGCATCACCAAAGTCACAGGGGAATTATTATATCAGTACAGATAAAAAATCAAGAGAAGAGTCAGAATTGTTTTTTAATGATAACGTCAGAAGAACGATGCATAAGGAACTGGCCTCCCAACCGTATTCGCCACTTATCACATTAATGACAGCTGATTATTTGTTAACTGCTAATGATTTGCCTGGTTGGCCTGGAAAGGGGCCAGGTTTGAATTATGAAGATTTGCTTAATAAAACATTTACATATTTACATTCTAGTAATTTCCCGCCAGCTGTCCTTTCACGAGAGCTTAAAATCATAAGAGAGATAGCCGTTCAGCACAATTTACTTGAGCAATTTGATATTTTATATAATACGACAAAAAAAAGAGTGAGAACAAGCAAAGATGTTTATGGTTTTTTAATCACAAATTCCATTAGATTTAATGGGGCAGATGTCGGAATCAATAATATTTATGATGCGGCAAAAGTGACAGATTTTATATACAAATTTTATAATAGAATGACCTTCAGTAATTTTATTTCATTTGTAAAAAATCAGTTCAGAGTAGTTATTAACCAAAGAAAATATAAATTAGTAAAATTACCATCAATTGAATAATTATGTCAGTATTTGAGAACAAAACCCTTCTAATAACGGGAGGAACAGGCAGTTTCGGAAATGCGGTACTCCGCAGGTTTTTGGACAGTGATATTAAGGAAATAAGAATTCTTAGCCGAGATGAAAAGAAACAGGACGATATGCGTCATTTCTTACAGGCTAATCGTTCTGATGTAGCTCATAAGGTGAAATTCTTTATTGGCAATGTGCGCCAGCGTGAAGCAGTTGACTTTGCAATGGACGGCGTTGACTATGTGTTCAGTGCTGCAGCGTTGAAGCAGGTGCCTTCTTGTGAGTTCTTCCCGATGGAGGCTGTTCGTACCAATGTGGAAGGTACCAATAATGTTCTTCTAAGTGCTATTGCGCATGGGGTTAAGAATGTGGTGGTTTTGAGTACAGATAAGGCCGCTTATCCTATAAATGCAATGGGTATAAGCAAGGCTATGATGGAAAAGGTTGCAATTGCACAGGGACGTGCCTTGGGCACCAATGCTAAGACCACTATCTGCTGCACTCGTTACGGAAACGTAATGGCAAGCCGTGGTTCAGTAATACCCCTTTGGGTGGAACAGATGATGGAAGGAAAACCTATTACCATCACAGACCCCAACATGACTCGTTTCATGATGACGCTGGATGATGCAGTTGACCTCGTTATCTATGCATTCACTCATGGAGAGAATGGTGACTTGTTTGTTCAGAAAGCACCTGCAGCGACACTTGATGTGCTGGCTGAAGCCTTGAAGCAGACATATGCCAAGATTGATCCCAAGTATGGCAAAACCGAGGTTAAGGTGATTGGCACCCGTCATGGAGAAAAACTTTATGAGACGCTCGTAACTCGCGAGGAAATGGCAAAGGCTATAGATATGGGGGGGTACTACCGTATTCCTTGCGATAACCGTGACCTTAACTATGACAAGTTCTTCACAGAGGGTGATCACAAGGTGGAGACTGTTGAGGAGTATCATTCTCATAACACAAAGCGTCTAGATGTTGAGGGTATGAAGGAACTTCTGCTGAAGCTCAATTTTATACGGGAAGACCTAGGTCTGCAGCCTAGAGCTAAGGCTAGAGATTATAGATCAGAATAAAATTATTAGGTAATATGAAATTCTTTATATGTGGCTGCAATGGTATGGCTGGTCATACTATTAGCCTTTATCTTCAGGAGCAAGGTCATGATGTTTATGGTTTTGACCTTAAAGAATCAAAATATATCAAAAGCTTTGCCGGTAATGCCTTTGATACTGAGATTATAGCAAAAGCTATCAAAGAAGGGAAATATGATTCGGTCATTAATTGCATTGGCGTTCTTAACCAATTTGCAGAGAATAATCATGCTTTGGCTGCATTCTTGAACAGCTACTTCCCTCACTTCCTTGCCAAGACCACAGAAGGGACGTATACTCAAGTAATTCATATGAGTACTGACTGTGTGTTCTCAGGTAAGCGTGGGACCTATACGGAAGATGACTTGAGAGATGGAGAAACCTTTTACGATAGAAGTAAGGCTTTAGGGGAATTGGAGGATGATAAAAATATTACTTTGCGAAATAGTATAGTAGGGCCAGATATTAATCCTAACGGTATTGGTTTGCTTAATTGGTTCTTGCATCAGGAAGGTCAGATTAATGGTTATACCAAAGCTATTTGGACTGGACAGACAACCCTCCAACTCGCAAAAACTATGGAACAAGCTGCAAAGGAGAAGGCTCACGGCTTATACAACGCTGTTCCTGACCATGGCATCAGCAAATATGAACTTTGTAAATTGTTCAATCACTATTTCCGTAATGATGCCATTACTATTACTCCAGTCGAGGGGGTAAATGCAGATAAGAGTCTAAAACGTACTCGCTTTGATTTTAGTTATTTGATCCCTGATTATGAGCAAATGGTTGCTGAACTTGCTGAATGGGTGAAAAAACATAAGGATATGTATCCTCACTATAACTTATAAGATATGGGAAAGCTAAAATTGATGACCATCGTGGGCACACGCCCCGAAATCATAAAAATGTCTGCTATTATTAAGAAGGCAGACAAGTACTTTGACCAAATATTGGTTCATACCGGTCAGAACTATGATTACACCCTGAATGAAGTTTTCTTTAAGGATCTTGGCCTTAGAGAGCCAGATTACTACCTTGGTGTAGTAGGAGATAATCTTGGTCAGACCATGGGTAACGTTTTGGCCAAGAGTTATGAATTGATGGCTGAAGTGAAACCGGATGCTGTAATAGTTCTTGGAGACACTAATTCATGTCTGTGTGTTATCTCTGCCAAACGCTTGAAGATTCCTATCTTCCACATGGAGGCAGGAAACCGCTGCAAAGACGAGAACCTTCCCGAGGAGGTAATTCGCAGAGTGGTGGATGTTACCAGTGATATTAACTTGTGCTATAGCGAACATGCCCGTCGTTATATTCTTGACACTGGTGTTAAGCCCGAATATACCTATGTGGTTGGCTCGCCGATGGCTGAGGTTTTGAAAGAAGTGCTCCCTCAGATTGAAGCCAGTACAGTGCTGGAAGATCTGGGATTGGAAGCGGGTAAGTATATCTTACTATCTGCCCATCGTGAAGAGAATATTGACATTGAGCAGAACTTCTTCTCGTTGATGAATGCTGTAAACACAATGGCAGAGACCTACAATATGCCTGTGCTTTACAGCTGCCATCCTCGTAGTCAAAAGATGATCGAGAAGCGTGGTTTTAAGTTCAATGAGAAAGTAATTCAACACAAGCCACTTGGATTCTTTGACTACAACAAACTCCAGCAGAATGCATTCTGTGTGGTAAGTGATAGTGGTACTGTTCCTGAGGAAGGCGCTTTCTTTGGTTTCCCTGCTGTAAGTATTCGTACTTCCACAGAACGTCCGGAGGCTATGGATAAGGGTGTGTTCACTATTGGAAGTATCACCTCTGAACATGTCCTTCAGGCTGTAGATCTAGCCGTCAGCATGCACGCCAATGGTGATGATTCATGTCCAGTTCCTGCATATACTGATGAGAATGTGTCTACCAAGGTGATTAAACTCATTCAGAGTTATGTGGGTATTGTAAATAAGATGGTTTGGAGAAAGTAAATAATACGTAGATGAAAAGCTTTAAACAAAACAGGTTGTATAGACGGTTTGTTGATTATATGAATAGACATTATCCCGTCCTGCTTGCAAAAGTAAGGTTTAGATTAATGTTTGGAAAAAAATTTAACACCAAAAATCCACGGGATCTAAATGAAAAAATTCTTTGGCTCTCGCTTTTCTCAGATACAACAGAATGGTCACGCTTATCTGATAAATATGCTGTCAGGGATTATGTCGCTGAGAAGGGGTTTGAAGATATTCTTGTTCCTCTATATGGGAAATGGGACAAAGCAGAGGATATAGACTGGAATAATCTTCCAAACTCTTTCGTGTTGAAAACCAATAATGGAAGCGGTACTATTATTATTGTGAAAGATAAGAAGACTGTTGATGAGATAGAAGTTCGGCAAGCTTTAAATGATATGCTTTCTTATGATAATTCATCATCAACAACAGAGTTCCACTATCAGAGAATAACACCTTGTATTATAGCTGAACAATTAATTGATTTCTCAAACGATATCAACAAATCTTCGTCAATAATCGATTATAAAATATGGTGTTTAAATGGTACTGCTTATTATATATGGGTTTGCAAAAATCGAGAAATTGGTAAAGGTGCCGAGGTCGCAATGTTTGATGTAAACTGGAATTATCTTCCTGAAAAGTCTATTTTTACAGACCATTATCGTGAGCAAACTACTCTTGTTAGAAAGCCGGACAATCTTAAACAGATGTTATTGGTTGCGGAAAAGTTGGCAGAACCGTTCCCGGAAGTTAGAGTTGATTTGTATAATATTAACGGAAAAATCTATTTTGGCGAAATGACATTTACTTCTTTAGGGGGCACGATGAATTATCTCTCTCAAGAGTGCCTTCTAGAGATGGGGAGTAAAATCGATTTGTCAAAAGTTAAGAAGATAAAGTGAAGTGAATAGTATAAAATGACGAACAAAATTCTCTTTATATCTACTATGTATCCTAATCCCCTACGTCCGGGGACTCCTGTGTGTCATTATTTTGCCCGAGAGTGGAAGAAGATGGGGTATGATATTATGGTGATTCATTTCCGTGCAATGTTCCCAGCTTTTTATACAATAGCCGCGAAGTGTTTTCCTGGTTTGGCAAAGAAAGTGGTTGGTAATCATGTGGAAATGGATACAAATATGAATGTGGTTATTTTTGAGAAAGAAGGGATCCCTGTTTATAGTATCCCGATTTATAAGTATGTTCCTCATGGTCGTTACTGCAAAAAAGAGATTAATAAAAAAATAAAGGAGATAGAAGCTATTCTAAGTGAGAAATGTTTTAATCCCGATGCTATCGTTGGCCATTTTTACAACCCTCAATTGGAAATAGTAGCTGGCCTAAAAAAAGTCTACCCTTTTGCAAAGACTTGTGTTTCTCTTCATGAGGAAGGCCCTGTAGTAAAGGCGCTGTTAGGGGATCGCTGTAAGGAGGTGTTAGACGATATCGATATAATTGGATTCCGTTCTGTTCCAATTAAAAAAAGTTTTGAAGAAATATATGGGGTAAAACATAAGAGTTTGTTGTGTTGGTCTGGAACACCAGAATTCTTTCTGGATAAAACTCCTCAAAAAGAACGGTCTTTCACTGATGGCCCTTTGCATAACTTTTTGTACGTTGGTCAAACAATAAAGAGGAAATTTCCCAAGCAGACTGTAGAAGGAGTACATAAGGCTATGGGAGATGATGATTTTACACTTACCTATGTTGGATCTCATGATCTTGGATATCCGGAAACTTTTGAATACATCGAGTCAAATCATTTAAGTAATAAGGTTATATTCACAGGCAAAATACCCCGTGAAGAAATCCTACGTTACTATGATTCTAGCGATTGCTTTATATTAATCAGTATGGGTGAAGTATTTGGCCTGGTATATCTGGAAGCAATGTCAAGAGGATGTATAACAATTGCGTCACATAATGAAGGGATGGAAGGCATCATAGAGCATGGGGTAAATGGTTTTTTGTGCGAAGCCGGAAATGCAGATGAATTAGCATCTATAATACGTCATATTAATAGTCTCAGCGCAGAGGAAAAGAGAAAGATTTCAGATAGAGCAAGATCCAAAGCCGCGGAGCTCTCTGATTATAATGTGGCAAAAGACTATATTGATGCCGTTTTAACAGCATAGATTATTGATTAATACGAGTCTTAAATATATGATTTCAATTGGAATAACAGGTCAAGCAGGTTTCGTTGGTACCCATCTGTACAATATACTTTGCGGGCATAATGATCAATTCATAGTACATCCTTTTAAAGATGAGTATTTCTCTGATGAGGATGTGCTCCGTAATTATGTATCTAAGTGTGATGCGATAGTCCATTTAGCGGCAATTATGCGACATCCGCAAAAAGGAGAGGTATATAATATAGATATGCAACTAACGCATAAACTGCTTAATGCTATAGATGCTGCTGGTACGCATCCCACACTACTTTTTGCTTCATCCATTCAGGAGAATGATGGTTCTGAGTATGGTCAGTATAAGTACGAAACGCGGCAATTGTTTGAAAAGTGGGCAAAAGAGCATAACGAAGGATGTGCAACATTTGTTTTCGTCAATATGTTCGGGCCATTAGCAAAGCCTAATTACAGTTCATTTATTGCCACCTTCTGCTACCGTTTGACTCACGGTGAACAGCCTCAGGTTCTTGTCGATAATACTGTCCCTTTAAGATATGTTGATGATGTGATGGAGGAGATAGTTCCAGTTGTTTTAGATTCTTGTAATAATAAAACCATTCAAACCTATAAGGTTGAACCTGAATGGCGAGTGAAAGTTTCGGATGTGCTTGCAACGTTGACTCGATTTAAGGATACTTATTTTGATAAAGGTGAGCAGCCTGAACTCAACTCTCGTTTGGAAGAATTGCTTTTCCATACATTCAAGAGTTATATTAACTATGAGTTATAGGAGTATATCTACATTATTGACTTCTGTGACAATGCTTAAGAAAATATAATATAATGAGCGTATTAAATAAACAATTATCTATTCTTGTGTTGTCATGTGACAACTATAGTGATTTATGGGATGACTTCTTCAATCTGAAAGAGAAGTTCTGGCCTGAGTGCCCATACCAGTGGTATGTTGTAACAGAGAGTATAGATTACCAACGTGAGAATGTTGGGGTTATCAAATGTGGCAAGGAGTTAAACTGGGCAGGCAGGTTTAGAAAGGCAGTACAGAGCGTAGATACTCCTTTGGTTGGTGTTTTCCTTGAGGACTACTATATTAATGCACCCATTGATAATGAGAGGATCAAAGGATTGGTGGATTTTGCGATAGAGAAAGAAGTTGATTTCCTCGATTTGGGGAATGTTTTCAAACACAAGATAAATCAACCTAACAAGCAGTTTTTTGCAGATCACTTGATTATAATTGACAAACACTTGCGCTATGGGCTGGACACTGCCGCAGCTATCTGGAAGAAGGAATACCTGCTAGAAAAACTGGGCGACGACGATTATAGTGCTTGGAAGTTTGAAGCGGATCGTTGCGCTGAAGCAGCATCAGAACGAGGATATAACGGGTTAATTCTTGTTGACGATAGAATTTCATTTAATGTTAGTGAAATCCCTGTCGTAGTGCAAGGGATGTTCTATCCTCCCATCATAGAAGATTTCCGCAAGAGAGGATACGAATTAAACACCTCAAAGAGAAAGATAATGTCTGGATATCAGAAATTTAAGTACGATTTCAAACGTTGGTGCGGGAGTATCCCCTTCGGGCATAAGTTTATGAAATGGTTTGGAACCAAGTTCTTGGGTTATAAGTTTTTTACGAACTAATATGATTCATAAGTTAGCTGATTGTATGAACCCGAACGTGCCGGAGAGCACGAAGATATGGCAGTTCTGCGTGGTTTTCCCAGAGTGTCAGATTGGGGAAAACTGCAATATTTGCTCACATTGTTTGATTGAGAACGATGTGAAGATAGGTAACAATGTTACAGTGAAATGTGGCGTTCAGATTTGGGATGGTATCACATTAGAGGACAATGTGATGATAGGATCTAATGTGACTTTTACTAACGACATGTATCCGCGATCGAAGAATAAGGACTGGAAGCTTTTGAAGACGAGAGTGTGCAAAGGGGCTACAATCGGTGCCGGTTCAGTTATTATCCCAGGTATAACAATTGGAGAGAATGCTTTTATTGCGGCAGGTAGCGTAGTGACTAAGGACGTACCATCTGGTGAACTATGGATGGGGAGTCCTGCTAGATTTTATAAGAGAGTAGAATTTTAAGATATGATTCCATTTTTATCATTGAAAGACGTAACAGCTCTTCATGGAGCTGAAATCAACGAGGCTGTTTGCCGTGTTGTAAATGGAGGCTGGTATCTCCAGGGTAAGGAGAATGAGAGATTCGAGGCAGATTATGCTAAGTTTATTGGAACCAAGTATTGCATTGGTTGTGCAAATGGACTGGATGCCCTTATTTGGATATTCCGTGCATATATTGAGATGGGCGTGATGAAGCCTGGTGATGAAGTGATCGTCCCCGCTAACACTTATATCGCTACAATCCTTGCAATAACCGAGAATGGTCTAAAGCCAATTCTCGTGGAGCCTAAACTCAATACGCTGGAAATCGATGATGACCTTATTGAGGCTGCTATCACTTCCAAGACTAAGGCTATCGCTATAGTGCATTTGTATGGCCGCAATGCTTACACGGATAAGATAGGTGCATTGTGCAAGAAGTATAACTTGAAACTGGTTGAGGACAATGCTCAGGCTCATGGTTGTAAGCATACCGATGGTCGTGTTACTGGTAGTATTGGTGATGCTGCAGGTCATAGTTTCTATCCTGGCAAGAATCTCGGTGCTCTTGGCGATGGTGGAGCTGTTACTACGAATGATCCTGAGTTGGCCGCTGCTGTACGTGCATTGGCAAATTATGGTTCACAGAAGAAGTACGTGTTCAAATACACTGGCCGCAACAGTCGTCTGGATGAGATTCAGGCCGCAGTGCTGGATGTGAAGTTGAAGTATTTGGTAGAGGATAATGCACATCGTAAAGAGGTGGCTCATTACTTCTATGAGCATATCAATAATCCTCTAATCACGATGCCCGACTTGCTCCCTGATGAGCAGAATGCTTATCATCTGTTCCCGATTTTGGTTGCTGACGGTAAGCGAGATGCATTGCATGACTATCTGGAGCAGAATGGGGTGGGTACTGTGATTCATTATCCTATTGCTCCCCACAAGCAAGAATGTTATGCCAAAGAGAGTTGGAATAAACCTCAGTTAAGCCTGCCTATCACTGAGAAGATTGCAGATGAGGAATTGAGC
>Ga0116164_10001683_pt1 | contig 16414 bp, 14 predicted proteins | sample AD_UKC109_MetaG_FD_89888 | JGI IMG/M metagenome (GOLD analysis project Ga0116164, IMG submission 89888) | Active sludge microbial communities of municipal wastewater-treating anaerobic digesters from Hong Kong - AD_UKC109_MetaG | ecosystem: Engineered > Bioreactor > Anaerobic > Digestate... | reverse complement strand
TCGGGATTTCCCAAGGCGTTTTGACATTGTACGATACGCGCACCATGCATAAGAGACCAGTCCAGTTCCTTAAGAATATTCGGATCTACGTAGGTATCGGCATCTATGATCAAAACGGCATGATAAGCATTAAGATTGATCTGATCCATGGCCCATTCTAACGCATATCCTTTACCCTTGTGCTCCGGTGCAAATCTTTCTATGCAGTTGACTGCATTTTCCCTGGCGATAGCTGCTGTACGATCGTCGCAATTATCTGCGATCACTACGACGTCAAACATATCCCGCGGATATGCAATTTCCCTGAGGCTTTTCAGAAGTCGGTCCAAGTACATCTCCTCGTTGCTGGCCGGAATGAGGATACAAAATGAGTGGTGAGAATCACACGTGCTCCGCTTATTATCTTTGAGGAAGAAATAAGCCAAGGCTAGAAAATAGTTATATGCAACCGTGAATCCACAATAGCAGAGTAGAATAAGGACAACGGGATAGATAATTACATTCATACTAATAATTATAACTTAATGCTGTCAAAGAACAAGAGATTGAAATGGATATGTGCTCAAAAAGCGACTTATGGTATAGAAGACACTATGAAAAATATATACAGACTCACTATAGTTATATTATTAGGTATTCTTCTCAATGTATGTACGGGAGATACGATGATCAAAGATTCATTGAGTTATGGTTCGTTGGGAAAAACATCTCCGGCTCAGTGGCAGAGGCTCTCCCAAGAGAAGATATTTTTCGGCCACAAGTCTGTAGGGAATAACATCATAGAGGGGATGGAGACGATCCTTGAATCTAACCCGGAGATCAGGCTAAAGATCGTGAAGACTGAAGACCCGTCAGATATCCAATCCGGCATGTTCGCGCATGCCTCAGTTGGGAAGAATGGAGATCCGCTATCGAAAATCCAGGATTTCACCTCCAAAATGCAATCCGGAATCGGTGGCAAAGTTGATATCGCCTTCTTCAAATTCTGTTTCGTTGACATCACTTCCGTTACAGATGCAAATGCTGTCTTTTCTGAATACAAAAAATCCATGGCAGCGTTGAAACAGGCTTTTCCGAAAACAATCTTTATCCATATGACAACTCCATTGATGTGGAATGAGCCGGCTTTCCCCAAGGGATTGATTAGACGCCTTATGGGAAAGGGGGGAGAAGCTGGCAATGCTTCTCGCAATGCTTATAACGACCTGCTACGCACGGAGTACCAAGGCAAAGAACCGATTTTCGACTTGGCACGGCTCGAGGCCATCCGTCCCGATGGCACTGTCGAGACCTTTACTTGGAAAGGTAATACTTATCCCTCCATGGTTCCGGCGTACACCGACGATGGTGGTCATCTTTCAGCCAAAGGGAAGAGAATAATAGCTGAACAGCTGCTGGTGTATTTGGCAAGACTGAAATGAACATCATTTCATACCCCCTTACTCAACGAAGATCATAGTGGGGAGAATATCATACCTCAGAGCACTTCCTCGATCATGGCTGAGAACTCCTCCGCCTTCGCCTCCCAGCTGTTCTCGTGTAAGAAAGCTGTTATTCCAGGATCTTCACGCCGGATGAAAGTTAATACGTCAGCAAGTTCCTTATGAAACTGATTATATCCATTCGCTATTCTCACAAATCTTTCGAGCTTTACAACCTCAGGTAGCGGCGTCGCCACAATTGGAAGCCCAGTAGCTATATATTCTTTCAACTTCAGAGGATTGATGCTGTCTGCAAGATCGTTCACAATATACGGTAAGATCAGTGCATCTACCTTTGAGAGGTAAGCCGGAAGATCATTATATGGCACAGGGCCTATTATGTGTATATTCGCCATTCTTGCCAAATCTCCTGGATCCACACGCCACTGACCGATAATGAGAAAGGTGACTCCCGGCATGGCAGCTGCAAGACGACGGATGATCTTGAAGTTACAACGCTCATCGATGAGACCGTAATATGCGACAATCGGTGCCATAAGGTCTTTAACAGCCCTAGACGGAGTGACTTCAGCAACTGAACGAAAGTGCTCAACGTCCACCCCGTGCGTCAGCAAAAGCGTTTTTCTTGTGCCGTTATTTCTTGTCCTCTGCAACTTCTCGGAACTGGCAATGACGAGATCGACCTTCCGCAGAAGCTGTTTCTCCATCACTTGCATAAGATTTCCATGCACCCCGGGCCATTGGGTGAAATCATCCACGCAGTAATAAATAGAACGTTGCTCTCCCATGTTCCCTACGAAATCAGCCGCTGTAGGAAGGGTTGTTATGACGATCGGATCAGTTATCCGATTGTGCCTTACAGCCTTCCGAACCATCCTGGTCACAGACCTGGTGTTAAGGCTCCGTACGAAGAGAATCTTCCCGAAGGGGACACAGACAGGATTCAGAATAAGAGGATTATCAAGGGGGGTTGTGTACAGTTTGTTCGCTGTGTTTTTCAGCCAACTCGTTATCTTCCCATAAGCACGCTCAAAATCATAGTAGTTGAATTGGATACTGCGGTAACCAATAGTATTCACCCATATAACTCTGTTGAATGGAAGAAAATGCTTGATTATGTGCTGGCAGCTGAATGGATGGCGTCCCCAATCATCCGATAGAACGATCAGATCGTGTCCTTTTATCATTATCGACTTATCTCTTTTTTTTGTTTATTTTGCTGGACAGTGATAGATGCCGAAGAACACGTGACTTCATTCTATGTCTCCAACCTCATGTCGCTTGGATTGACCGGATGAGTTCGACTCTGTATGTTTGCTGCACTGCCCGCTCCAGAAACGATTCAAAACGGATTCGCATTCGGCAGGGTGCTGCGTTCAAGAATCAGATTTCCGGCTTGAGCCTCCGGATAGCATCAATGGCAATATTCCGGATATGATCAATATCCGTGTTCACATAATAGGGATCATTCGTAGGAATGCCAGACACAAAGGAAATGGATTCCTTTTCCACGGTTGCAAGGATGTCATTAACACTGACCTTTCCGGATTCAAAATCAAGTTTGTTGAATATCGTGGAAACCTGTGCAATCTCCTTATACTTATTGATCGCCTCAGAGAAATTTCCATAGGGTCGGGCCGGGTTGCCGGCAGCCATCTTATCTTCGCCTATATCCCGGTTGACGACTGATCCAGCTGCGATCATAGCTCTTGGTCCAACAGTCACCCCTGGGAGAATGATCACGCGCTCACCGATAAAAGTGCCCTCCAGGATCCTTACTGGGGCGAGTCGTGTAACCCCGAGATCGCGGAAGTTCGTGGCATCATGAGCGAGGATTCTCACATCCTTGGATATGCGGCAATAGTCACCTATCTCAATCAGAAAGGGGTAGTTTATGTCAAACTCAACATCCTGTTGGATATATACATTCTTTCCTACCCTGAGCCCATTTTTCATCCTGTTTGCCAGACGTAGCCGGTCTGCCTTGTAATTGTAATAAGAAATGACTGCCGCTACGGGCTTAAGAAGACTTAAGGTAGACATATATGCTCCATTCAATGCATGACATTGTCTTATATCTCTTACTCTTTCTCAGAGTAGGGTCTGTCATGCCATTCAAATTGTTTTTTCTGCATAGTGATGATGTTTGTTCAAAATGAACCCATTAGCCTCGTCATAAATTGAACATTTATATTGACCATCGTAATTCGTCAACAAATACATATTTGTATTATCTTCCGTACCCATCCTAAAGATCCCCAGTCCCACCATAAGAGCAGAGAGATACTCTATCTCGGACCGAGAAAGATCTCTTTTAGTCTTTTATGAAGATCATTTAGGCATATATCCATATCATGGTCATTCCTGACCTCCAGTACCTCAACCTGGGTATTGGTCTCCAACCAGCAGACGACATCATCAATGTGTTTTTCAGAAGCAAGTAGGAAGTCTTTTGTCCTCTGCACGTTATTTAACCGCCGCAGTCGTTCAGTGAGGCCTTGCTGACGGGTCATGAGCCTTTCATAACATGAGCCGAGATCGGCCCTAACCCTTATGACCGCATGAGGCAACGGGATCTGATCGAGATAGGCATGAACGGGCGTCCTGTCCATTTCGAAATCTTTTTTTGTAGAAACAAACATGAATGATTTCTGGATGAATCCTTCATCAAATACGATCATGGTCTGGTCGGGAATCTTATCAACCACACATTCATACAGGGAACCTATCTGCAAGAACGTAGAAATAACGGACACGCGATCTTCCTTCGTCATAAATGCATAGTAGTCTGAAGACAAAAATGCATCGAGCGATCTTCCATATTTCGCCAGAAACTGATTCAGGGCCTCAAACTGCAGGAGAGATCGATTGATAAGCTTATTTAGCAACTTCATACCAAGGTGCTCCGGGAGAAGCCTGAGGAGAATTCGATATATCCTGTCTATATCACTCTTGGCTATTAAGTAAAAAGCATGTTCTACAGAAATGCATCTCAGATTTTGATTCCCTTGAATAGAACTGAGGAGTGCATTCCGAAGAGTGCTTTTCCCGGATCCAGGCACCCCTAAAAATTCACAATGCATCATAACATCACCTGTCAAGTCCTTGTGTAACAGTTATATCAATCTTGGATGAAGCCTTTAATATTCTCCAGATAATGGCCTAAGACGAGGAAACGCCACAGCTCTCTTTCATTGGTACCGTCATATCCGGTTTTTAGCTGGGGGAAATATGAATGCACCTTGTCATAATCAAGTAAATCATACAGTACATTTCCCTTATTCAGGAGCACACCGAAAACCTGCTCAGGAGACGAGGTTGCGAACCAGTGACTCAGGGGATTGCCGAATCCCTGCTTGGTACGAAACACGAATTCTCTGCTGAAGTCCCTTTCAAGTATCTTCTTGGGTATGACCTTGGTGGTCTCTTGGTTGATATGGAAACGCTCAGGTATGGCAAAGGCCTTCTCCACCAGTTTATGATCAAGGAAAGGAGCCCGGGCTTCGACTCCATAGAACATGGAAAACCGGTCCACTTTGTACATCATCCTCCCCGGGAGTATTGTGTTCATCTCAAGATACTGCAAAGCCTTCACCGGTGTAAGCTTCATAAGGTCGATGCGTTCCTTGATATCCGGGAAAAGAGAGAATTGGTCCATATCCGTCTTGAGTTCATCCCTGACAAGATGAAGCAGATCAAAATTGCTCATAAACAACAGGTAGTTCGAGATGAGGTCACCGTGGATGAATTCATCAAGCTTTCTGATCCTGCGGTGCTTAATCCCAAGAGCGCGCATGAACGCCACCATCCGGCTCGGGAAGCCCAAAGCGGCCATTGTTTGGAACACCCTGTGTCGGGGCGGAAACTCTGCATAACGTGTATATCCAGCAAATATCTCGTCTCCGCCGTCTCCAGTCAGTATGACCGTGTAGTTCTTCCTAGCCTCCTTGAATAGATCGAAAACGGCTATCGATGACCCTCCGTCAAAAGGCTCATCAAAGACACTCACGATCTCTGAGATGTTCTTGATATGAGAATTATCTATGTTAGAGAGATTCAGGCGCTGGTTATAGCGCGCCGCAACTTCCTCTATATAGCGTCTTTCGCTCCTCTCGGGCTGGGGAAAGTCTGCACCGAAGATGTCAAAACGCTCCTGCTTGTTCTCACGGATCTTTTTCACGACCAGCGACGAGTCAGTACCTCCGGAGATAAAGGCTGCCACAGGAACATCCGCCCGCAGTCGGAGCGCCACTGCATCGGTCAGGAGTTCATCGACCTCATCCACGAACTGCTCTCCCGGGGTTGCATGGTCTTCCTGACCCGTGATATCCCAATACCGTGTGACATACATGCTCCGTGAGAGCAGGTTAACAGTAGCATAAGAGGAAGGAGGAAGCTTATGGATGTCCTCCACTATGGAATGGGGGTGCATTACATAGCCGAAGACCATATAGAAGCACAGGGCCTCACGATTGATATGATGCATGCCGGCCCTTCGTTGCAGCAAAGGAGTCAATTCGGATGAAAAGGCAAACCGTGAACCCGAAAGCTCGTAGTACAGAGGTTTCTTGCCAATTCTGTCTCTGGCCATGAATACGGTGCGGGTACTCCGGTCATGGATTGCAAATGCGAACATTCCCCTCAGTCTCGCAAGGCAATTTGCACCCCAGAGTGAGAAAGCATTCAGGAGCACCTCCGTATCGGAATGGTCAGTTTTGAAACGGTATCCGGAATCTTCCATTTCCTGCTTGAGTTCTATATAATTGTAGATCTCCCCGTTAAAAACGATCGAGAGCCTGCCATCCATGCTCTCCATGGGTTGAAAGGCATTGTCGTTAAGGTCAATGATACTCAACCGCCGGTGCCCTAAAAAATAAGTTGCCTGTTGATCATTAAGGTCTTCATGGGAAAATCTGGGTCTGTTGTGAATAATGGCATGTTTTCCGGTAAAATGATCCCCGTACTCGAATCCATAACCATCCGGGCCCCTGTGTTGCATGATGTTAAGCCTGACTAGGGATTCCCCGGGGTCAATCTTCCCTTCGAACAAGAACTCTCCGTAGATACCGCACATGATCGCCACTCCTTACCGGATTATGGTATTCCATTCGTTGGGATATTTTTTCATTAAGTAGAGCTTCAGTCCCTGGTTCAAAAACATTTGACCCCCATAGGCAGCAACCACTCCATAGATACCTATAAGCTTACCCAAGGAGAAGGCAGTAAGAAGATAGATAATGTTTGTGAACAGCACGATATAGAAACCCATCTTCGCAAAACCGGCCGCTACGAACAATGAATTGATGGGAACCAGAAAGAAACTTATCCCTACTAGCATCAACAGGAAATAAAGTGCAGGCATCTGGGATACGTATTCGACCCCGAAGAATCGTGCGATGAGTAGCTTCGAGCACAGCATCAGAAAGAGAGTAATAGCCCCGCTCACCCCAGCCAGCAGCAGGATGCTCTTTTTTGCAGTTGTCTGTGACTTCCGTACATCATTCGCTACAATCAGTTTTGAAAATTCAGGGTAGATAGCCTGATTGATAGGGTCAGAAAATCTGTCCAGAATTCCGGCAATCTCTTTGTACACTTTATAGATGCCGACTACTTTCAGGGGCATGACTGCACTTATCACGATCATGTCGAAATAGCGCACAGGTATCCGAATGATGGTCCGGAGATTGGTCCACCAGATAAATATCAGCTGATTCCGATCAAGAGATATGGCTTTTCTCCACCAACCCCTGTCCAGGTGCTTCCGCAGGAGGATCAGACTGAAGACTATAATGGCGGCATTATTCAAGACATCTATACCCAGATAGACTATTGCATAGTAGACAAACTTGTTGGCGAAAAACATGATGTACAGGACGCAGGAAAGCTTGAAGGCCGCCATAACAACCTGAATGTGTGCCAGTGCAGAAAATTTGTTGAACAGCCTTGGAATACCGATGGTCAGGGATGTGAGCCGGAAGAGTATAGAAAAGCTGTAGAATGAAATGACCGTGATAAGTGAACGGTCCCAATCGAGCATATTGACAATTGGTACCATAAGGACCAGAGCGAAGAAGAAAGCAACGAGAGCACTAGTACCATCCAAGATGGTGTTAACCTTTATAACATTTGCAATACCCTTTTTATCTGATATATCAGCCCCGAATTTGACCATGGATTCCCAGGTCTGCACATTGAATATATCGTTCAGAATAGAGGTATAGGTTTGGGCAAGAACAAGCAATGCAAGGGTGGCTGGCCCCAATTGGTTCGCCATGATCGTGAATGAAAACAGGTTGATGGCGGATGCAGTGGTGTTCCCGAACAGGATGATGCCCGAATTCTTGATGACATTCCTGATCAGATGATCATGCAGGAATTTATTCTTAATTGTTTCTATTATTTTTCTCATCATTGAGTTTCAGTACAAACAATAAAATAAGTCCTAACTGCTGTTCCTTAACCACATCCTTTCAGGATGAAGCAGATGGTTATTCCCTCTGGGAATCCACCTTATCACCTTCAGTGTTCTGCATATTCATGGCAAAAGAAGCCGCCACGATCGCCAGGGCTACTTGCCACCAGAAAAATTCATAGTAAAGCCTCGAATTGAAAAATCCACCCACAAGTGTACAGAAAAACGAGATATGTATACCTGTTATCTGGAGATCATCAAATGATCCGGCCATACCCAGCTGTTTGATCCTCGATGCACTCTTTAACAATTTAGAAATTATGGAAAAACAGATTATGAGAAAAATACCGAATCCCAGGAAACCCTGCTCAACAAGGACTAGTAAATAGGAATTATGTGCTGCCCTCACCCCATATTCAGCTTCAGGATGGTATGTCAGGTCTGAAATATAAAAACGCGACAAGGCTCTATAACCGCCCGGACCAGCACCGAAAGGATAATCTTGAAGCATTCTATAGCTTTCTATCCAGGTCTCCCATCTCCCTGAACTCAATACATTGACTCCCTGCTCTGAACTCGTATCTGTTTTCCAGAGGGAGGAGACTCTCTCAAACCAACTCGGATCTGCGAGGTATAATAATAAAGGGGCACCAACAATTGCTACTACGATGATACTTTTTAATACCTTTATATTTCTACTCAAGAGGGCTACTACCAGAAAACTACCTATTAAAGATACTAATGCGCTCCTGCTTAAAGTAAAAGCAAATACATTAAGTATAAGAGGAATCATCAGAATACAGATAACTTTTTCGTATTTTTTCCCCTTGAGAATATATGGGAGCGTAAAGGGCAAGATCGAGGCAAGGAGAATACCCAATTCGTTTGCTTCAAAGGCATCGCTGGGACCGACATTCTCCAACCTCCCATGTATAAACTTACCCTGGGTATACGTTGTAATTACGAGAAAAACAGTCATTACAACTACTATGAGAATTATTGATCGCAATTGGTCTTTTTTGGCCAATGTCTTGATTATTAGTATGATAGCAATACAGTAGACGAATAATTTATAGCACTCTTCCCGAGCAGCAAGAAGATCAACTCCTACGGTTTCTGCTATGATTTTTGAAAGTATTGTAAATATGAAAACCCAATAAACTGTGCCAAATTTGTGAGATGACAACTGATCATGATGAATGATTGCTGATAATACCCAGATTCCTGCTGTTATAAATGACCAGTTCAGGGTAGGAACATACATTGCCCACCAGTTATATTCTGGAAATGGCGGATTAAAATATATGAAAATATAAGCTATAAAGCCATATATAGGGCCCTTGAATATACTAAGAGCATAGCTTATGAACATTATTGCCAGAAACAATAATGCAGAAAACATTTATCCTATCCTTAATAAATATCGCATCATGAATAACCATTTTGTTGGGCTGCCAAGTGATAAATGAAACGTTGAAAACAAAAAAACCTCAGCAGCGCCTCTATATATAGACACATTGATGCCCAACAAATCCTTATCATAATCGGGCCGGAGATTTCTGAATCGCGAGCTACTCCAAGATTATAATTCCAGAGATGGAAATACTGAATCAATTTTGCTAATGATATAACTTCGCGTGACATTTTCTTTAGTTCTCGGAAAATTAGCAACATACCTGCCAATGAGAAAAATGACAATGCCCGTAACACTCAATAATAACAGGATAGCTCATATCATCTCCAGGTCTTACCGACATGTACTGATCCTCTTACTTGATCTGGTTAAAATATCTTTTACAACTCATCCCATATCATGGTCTTGACCTTCAACAGAACCTTCTCATATGGTTCATTGGCATTAACAGAAACCAGATAATTGTTATTTTGTAAGAGATTGACAGCATCCACCTTGGTCTCATGAGTCTCTATATCCAGATCTGTCTTTCGTTTTCTGATTTCATCCAGAGCAACCTTGAGAACGAATATCCTGTCAGGAAGCTTTATCTCTTTATAGTAATGGCCCTCCAGTGAGGACAGTGAAAGACCTGCAGGAATTTCCAGATCTTTTAACCGGGGGCCGTCCATGGGCTCAGCCATTTGATGAAATTCCTTGAGGGGAAAGCGGTCTGAAATTACTATTTCCCCCATAGCCGACCCTTCCCACGCTTTCAGCGAGAGAACATAGCGGTTACGTGCGATAAGAATCCATAAACAAGCATCCAGCAGAGATGCAAGCTTATCGAGCCTGATCTTTCTGAGGCCATGGATAAGCCTTGCAGTAATCTCTACCAGCTTGTTCTTCGGTATCCCATAATAGATCCTTCGCACGGACAGCTTCCATGAGAGCCATTTCTCAATGTCTTCTATCAAGGTGGACTTACCCGATCCGTCTGCGCCCACAAGAGCGAAAACTCTGCCATGCCCTGGGAGCGTCTTCTTTTTCGTCGGCTTGAATCTGCCCATTCCTGGCAGATCCCACAGAGCACGATAGACATACTCTAGATATATGCCCAAGGATGTCCTACGGCGAAAGGCCTTCAACCCGGAGAAAATTCTTCGGCAGTCACTTATTATACCAGAAGCCCTCAGCTTCCTCGCTGAATAACGGGCAATGAAACCTATGAACAGCTCTTCAGGAAGAGGAAGCCTGCTTTGCTGAAGGAGTTCTTTCAAACGGTCCATGTCGACCTTGTGAATAAGATCGTCCAGTTCTTTCTCTATCTGATCCGGGAACGGAGTGTATGGATCTTGAGATAGATCCTTCACAATCTGTTTTATGATTGAAACGACATCGAGCTTCATATGCGCCCGTATTATGAGCATTATAAGTTCCAGTTCAGGACATGGGATACATACATCGTCCCGGGCGGTAAGGTTCTGCAGCACCAGATTCTCTATAGGAAGATGATGATTCTTGATATAGCGCTGTCCGAGAATGAGGTTGTAATGAACATGCAGATGCACAAGCCTTCCCGTGTCATAGTCAAAACCGAGGTAGTCCTCAAGCCCTGGAAACTGTTTCTCAACAGGAGAGAGGATCTTCTTGAAACCAAACTCCTTCAGGGCAGATTCAAACCTGTCTCTGTCATCTTTATGCACAAGAATATCAAGATCAGTTTTTCCTTCAAGAGCTTCATCTAGACGGATGTTGCTTTTCCAATGACAGTACCTGACATTCATCATATTGAGGTGACCAAAGAATGCTGCACAGATTGAAAGCATATTCTATCTCTCGACTCCGTCAGATGTAGTATCGTAATAAGTTTCAGGAGATATGACGGTTATTCATGAAGGACTCAACCAGACAACCTGATTTTTTTCCATTTGTCTTGGGTCAAAACACCTGTATTCACACGGAAGATATGCTTCTTAGATTTCTGTCGTTCATCCGATGCTAATTCTTCGTGTATGAAATGATTTCATCAACAGTTTTTGAGGATAGACCAATCTTGTCACGCAAAAGAGTCTCAATATTATGTTCAATATTATTAATAGCCTCTTCTTCTTGTCTTAATGCATCTTCTCTGCTTATCTGTCCGCCGTTTATCATCTTGCAGTATCCAAGGCAATCCTTTGTACATCCTATGAGCTTATAGGAAATATAGTTGCCGAGAGAATGAATATCGCAGTCGGTTCTCCAAGTGGAAACGGAGTCTGCAGGCTTTTCCCAACCCAGCTCTTTAATAATGATATCCTTTATTTTCTGTCTGTCCCATGGTAAGTAATCGAACAATCTGATCTCTGTTGTATCCTTGCTTAAAAGTACGGGATTCCCTTTCTTATATATGCTGTTGTTCTGGACAGGAAATTCACATCTCTGGAGGAATAGTAAATATTCAAATATGAAGTAGTTCATGTTGGTCAATTTAAGAAATTTCTTTAATCTGTATCTCTCGCTTTGAGTGTTAATCCCCATGTCTGCGGTCTTCTCAAACTGCGACTCGCCCCACAAAATCAGCGGAACATGATATTTCTCTGCTGAGCGGTATACTGTACTCTTATATCCATACTCACATGCATTACATAATCCGTACTGTCCAAATTCAACCGCTGACAGGATGGAATACTTCACGCACTTACTAACGATATCTCTGGCAGAACGGATAGATACGAAATCGACTCCAAGTTTGCCGCAGGCTCTACTCATATTTACAATGGCCTGATCTACCCTGAACTCATTATTATAGTTGACTGCTAGCACCTTCAGATCCTTTACGGCTTTTGCCCAATACAGAACATATGTACTGTCCCTGCCACCGCTCAGAGGAACAATACAATCATATTTTTCTTTCCTTGCCTTGGTCGATGCGATCAGACTTTCCAGCTCTTCAACAGGATAATACTCCTCCTTTCTGTAGCTTCGACAGAAGTTGCACACGCCCTCTGCATCAAAGCTTATGCCGGGTACGGTTTCGGGAAGAATACATCTGCCGCATCGCTTCATAAACTATACCTCCATCACTTTTTCAATTTCTGGATATTGTCAGCAATCCTCAAATTTTTTGCGATAAATTTCAATCTGTTCAAAATAGGTACGACAACTATACAGTGAATTCTGTTTTTCAAGTTGAACGGGAAAAAGTTGCGGTACTGCCCCTTGAAGTGAATGATCTTGACCCCTGGACGATACCCATCGTTAAAATAATAATAATTGTACTTTTCGCAGGGGAAATACTTGATCCGTACGCCGTTAATGGTCTCTATACCGTAGACCTTCGGGTAATAATCGGGGCAAGCGAGCTGATTGAGGGCCTTCTGATCATTACCTACCTCATAGGTCCGTTTCTCCCATTTATCTATGAACGAGAAGGTTTCGGGCGTAGGATTGAAGAATATCACACCAGCATTCACGTACTTGGCTATCTCGAACAGACGCTGATGCCACTCCTCCTTCAGCTCCGAGGGCTTGCGGAGGGTCACCCCGATATCGTAATCATCGCTGCGGATCTCATCGATACTTCCCATAAGCTGTGCATCCCCGTCAAGGTAGACCATCAGATCCTTGTGTTTCGATAAACAGTACTTGACCACCTCGGGCTTAAACAGAGACCTGGATTTATATCCTGCCTGGACCTCGACCTCGTAATAACCCTTCTTGGCAAAGGTCTCGTCCACAATATGGAAAGGCTCGCCGATCCCGAGCTCTCCGAGGTCATACACAACGGGAGTGTACCCGCACTCTCGAGCCTTCTTCACGGTCTGTTCAATGACGCTCCTGAAACTAAAATCGCGGTACCACTGGCCATAATAGTCAGAATACTTTTCCTTCGCTTTGTCGATATTGGCACATGTCATTATAACCATTTTTATCCTGCTCTTTCTTGTTTTTAATCCGTCAGCCTTGGTCGTTCACAAGCGTCAGGAAAAGATCCTCATACTCCCGCGCCATTCTGGCTGCCGAATACTTATCATTGATGTACTCGTAAGCGCATGCACTAATATCTCCTCTCAAGGCCGGATCACTTGTAATCCTTTCTACCGCCTCGACCAGTGCCACGGAATTGTCCATGGGGAACAGCATCCCCGTTTTCAAATGCTCAATGAGGTATCGACACCCCGGTATGTCTGTTGCAATCACCGGGATCCGCGCTGCCATAGACTCCATAACGCAGCGGGGAATGCCCTCCGATCGTGAAGGCAGAACGAACAGATCAAATCCCTTCAGAAACGAAAGACGGTCCGGGCGGTACCCGAAGAACTTCACCCGGTTTGAGATACCTAAATCCTTTGCAAGGGAGAGGAGTTCGTCTCTATACTCCCCTTCGCCTATGATGGCGACACGCCAGTCCTGATGGCCGGAAAGTGCTAGTGCGTTCAGAAGGATGTCCAGACCCTTGCCTGCCGTCAGCCGCCCCATGTAGCCTATTACCAGGTCTCCCCTCTGTTTCCATGTAAGGAGCTCCTCCGCCTTGTTCTGTACGGCCTCGATCTCCGAAACATCTACCCCGTTACGTATGAAGTGCAGATTGCTCCCCATTCCGGGCACATGTGTGAGGCCTTTGTACAGGTCTTCCGAAAGAGGGACGACGGCATCAATCAGGGGAAATATCATGCGATCGAGCATCTCAAAGCACCAGAGCTTGAAATCAGGCTGTTTGGTCCACCCATGAGGTGTGGATACTATTCTGCAGCCAGTTCCGCGGACTGCCATCAGCCCGATAAGATCCGTTTTGTATCCGTGGGTGTGCAGGACATCGATCCTGTTTTCAAGGATGAACGATCTGAGCAGAGAGACCGCTGAACTGTTGTATCTCCCCAAGCATTCGAAGATATGTGTTATGCAGCCCATCTTCTCCGCCTCGGCACACAGGGGGGCGCTCTGGTGCGGATCATCCCTGATGGTCGCGACCCAGGGAACGATCTTGTCTCGGTCGATGTACCTCATGATGGCCAGGATCCAGCGTTCTGCACCGTACAGGCCCTTGGGATTGCCCAGCTCCAGTAACCTAAGGCGATCGCCTGCACAAGTCATGCTCAACCTGGCGTTTCCGCTACCTTTTCCCGGTCCGGATATTCTCGGGTCTGAAAAATATATACCCATGTTTCCTGAAGTAATACACTAAGCCCTGGATATGATGCCAAGTGGAGATGTTGAATTTGAATCCCCTGGAAATCTCCTGTGTATGATGAATACAGGTAATGGTCGGATCATATAGGACTTTACATCCCGCTTTCCAGACCCTTAGACAGTAATCCACATCTTCCGGAGCATAAAAAAAGTTCTCATCCAGAAGACCTACACGGTGCAGGAGCTCGCTGCGCATTGCCCATACCGCAGATATAGCATAATCCACCTCCTGCACAACCTCCTTACGTTTCCTGGCCGCCTCCTGCGTTTCTATCTGCCTGAGGAAGAAGTATCGGTAGAGCTTGGTAAAAACTGTGGGAAAGACATCTGTAGATTTCTGTAGCTTTCCGCTTGGATAGATGAGTCGAGGCGTAACGATGCCTGCTTCAGGATGACGATCCAAGCTATTGATCAGTCCCCCGATGGCACCCGAAGGAACCTCCACATCCGAATCCATGACCAGAATATATTTCCCCTGTACTATACGCAGTGCCAGGTTACGGGAATATGTAGTCCCCGTGTTACGGTCTAGATAGATGGGCTTTATGCTATCCGGATACCTCTTCGTGAACGACTCGATGCAGGAGACAGTCCCGTCGCTCGATCCGTTATCGACGATATGGATCTCGAAAGAAGTGGTCAGCCTCTCCACGTCATGAATGACTGAATTCAGGCAGTTCTCGACATAGCGCATAGAGTTCCATGTCAGCAATACGAATGAAAGATCCATAGTGAACCTCGTTCAATCAGGCAGAAAGAGCATTCCCGGGAAGGGTTCAGGGTGTTCTCTCTGATGGCAAGTTAAGTGCGGTCAGAAGTTTGTACACGAGCAACATCAGGATAAGACCTACTGCAAAGACGAAGATCCCAGAGGCGGTGTGCTGGAGATCCTGTGTCACCTCGGCGCCGTACCATTGTGCAAGGGCAACCGTGAGGATCAACCGGGCAATGTTCGAGAGTATTGCTATGGGCACAGCGATGAGAAACATAACCCATTTCTTCCATGTGGAGAAATTGCTCACAAACCCCATCAGTACACCGAGCGCAAGGAGGGATATAAGTGATCGCAAACCAGAGCATGCATCGACAACCTCAAGGGTTACCGAGGGCAGATAGAGAACATTTCCCTCCCTCAGCACGATGATTCCTATTGCTTGCATGATAAATACTGCTGTTTTCGTAGCAAACAGTTTGAGCAGAAAGGCGAAATTGTTCCATACGATGGCTGGGGGGGGGATCATGAAGATAAGGAAAACGATGGGGATCAGGAGTACCCGCATGGTTTCCATACCCCAGAGAAATACTACAATACCGGAAAAAACAAGAAGCATGGATGTGCTCTGGAGGAAATGTTCAGCCCCGATATACCCGGCGATGTACTGCCCGACACCTGCGATCAGGATGACAAAACCCCACATGCTGGGAGAACGGCGTGCTCGCATGAGTTCACTTCTCCTGCTCCAGATCATATAGAGAGATATGACAGGTATAAGGAATCCATGTGAGTAGTCCGGGTTATTTAGCCAATCATAGACCAAGCCGCGGCCTATAGGAAGATACAGAAAAAACAACAGGGCAACGATTCCGATACAGGCCAGAAAGGTATACCCGGCGGATGGATGCTTCATTCGGGTCATGGTCACTCCATCACGGGAAAATGCTCTTCGAGAACCGGGATTATCCGAGAAGAAAAATCCACCAAACCATCAAGAATTTCTTCAACATGATCTCCTCGGTCAACAGAGGTTATCCTGATGAAAGCTCCTTCAGTATGTTTCCTGAAAACCGCATCAAGGACCCGATAGACCCTTTCCTCATATTCGGAATGCATAACCCTTCCGCGACACTGGAACCAGTAGAGAATCATCTGTTTATGATCACCTTTCTGCAACAGCATATAGCTGACCTTTACAGAGCTCTTGCCCTGGTACACAGGTATAGTCAGCACATCAGTCTTTAAAAGCGAAGAGCCGCTCCCGATGAGGCAATTCT
>Ga0116164_10001681_pt1 | contig 16429 bp, 20 predicted proteins | sample AD_UKC109_MetaG_FD_89888 | JGI IMG/M metagenome (GOLD analysis project Ga0116164, IMG submission 89888) | Active sludge microbial communities of municipal wastewater-treating anaerobic digesters from Hong Kong - AD_UKC109_MetaG | ecosystem: Engineered > Bioreactor > Anaerobic > Digestate... | reverse complement strand
TTTACGCTGAACCTTAGCCGGGTGATGAATATAGTGCAGTTTTGTGTCACCAATAAATGTCTGCATAATAATTGTACCAAAACCAAGCACAGTTTGCTCTATACCCTTTATTTCATAGTTAATTGACTGAATAAGCTTGAGTGGCACGTCGGCAACAGTGCGATTAAAGAATCCTTTTTGAGTAATCTGAATAAACCGCTGGTCAGTCAGTATAAAGAGGCTAAAATACCACGACATCCAATAGGGGAACATAAGTATGCCCGACACCAAAAGGCTTACCAGAAAGCTCAGGTAAAAAAAAGTCATCGTTGGTGGATTTTCGGGCTTAACATAGGTGAGGATAAGAGTATAGAGTGGACCAACCAAAAGTCCCAGCGACCCCCATATTAGCCCCATGCGCATTACCACTGGATGCTTGCGAAATACATAGAGTACTTTTTCGTCATCAAATTGGTCATCAAAGTAACGTGGATGTCCACTGGGAGTCGTTTTTGATTTTTTTGCCATATGCGTATTGTAGCAGAATCAATCAGGAGGGGTATATCTCCTCCTCGTGGTTTCAGAGTAAATCAGAAACACACTCTCTTCCACTCTAAAGCTCGGCTATCGCCTCGTTCGCAGGATTATTCTAAGAGGGGCTCACCCCTCTTTTTCATCATTCGAAATAAATTCGAATACTCATTCCTCCCCCTAAAGCCGCCGCGTAGCAGCGGTTCGCCACGCTCATTTCATTAGTAGTCAGAATTGTCGTTTCATCTGGGATAAATTTATAACAGATATGTATTTTACCTCATTTATTAGAATGGTGGATGATAGTTTGCAGCTCACGATGGAGTTGTGGAGCGGCCGCGCAAACAGTAAAGTTATCACCTGTACGTTTCAGAGCATCACCATAGTTCATTGGACTTCCGTAAAAATCAGTAAACAGCCCACCCGCTTCTTCGATAATAATTTGGGGAGCAACATTGTCCCAGATTTTGGTTGTTTGGTTCAGAAATGCCCCATACTCACCAGAGGCAACCATTGCAATATCATATGCACTATTACTGGTACGCAAGTTGCGAATACCCAGGATTATATCGGCCAGTACCTGCATTTCTTGGCGGGTTTGTGCGGGATTATGGCGGTGACCATCAATTCCGTATGCAACAAGACAATCTTTGACGCTTATAGCGGCAGCCACTGCCACCCGCTGTCCATTACAATACGCGCCCAGCCCCTGCTGGGCTACATACAACTTGTCAAACATTGGCAAAACAATACCCCCGGCAATAGGCCGATTGTCCTGCAAAAGACCTAACATGACCCCAAAATGCGGCAGACCAGCGGCAAAATTGCTTGTCCCATCGATAGGGTCCACGACAAAGGTGTAGTTTGAACCTTTATCAATTACCCCCAGCCTCTTCATCGATGATGTTGTAGCTTGGATAGGCCTGCTCAACTGCATGCAAAAGAAACTTACCGATTGCAATATCGGCCTCGGTCAAAACTTGATTGCTGTCTTCGGGCTTAACCTTGCTGCTCACTGTGCCAAAATGCTCTTTAGCAATGATTGCTGCGCCATGAAGGCTTTGTGCTATGAACTCTTGCATACTAGTTGGGTCCCCAGGGGTATCGCTTCGCTCTTCCGGCTCAGCTAAAGCCAAAATACCTTCGTTACTTTTGTATCAGCTTTCACGTACATCGAACCGAGATACTTGTTACGGTTACGATATGGTATCCCTGACTGGAATCGAACCAATATCTGCTCCTTAGGACGGAGTTATTCTATCCGTTGAACTACAGGGACATTATAACGAACACTCAAGGTATTCGTTATCTCTAGTGTACTACTTTTTCTTCTTTGGTTGAGTAAACATAGCATGTGTGACTTCGTAATCACACAGCTCACTGTTGGCAAACCAGTGATCAATTTCTCGTTGGGCCTCGTCAACCGTAGCTGAAGCATGTACGATATTAGGCACGCCCATACCAGCAACGGCCGGAACCCCATAATTTACATGTGCATAATCGCCACGAATAGTGCCCGGCTGAGCACTCTTTGGTTCGGTACTACCCACCATTTTACGCACAAACTCGACCGCCTCGACTCCCTCAAGCACCATTGCAATAACTGGCCCCATTTGCATCGTAGCAAGCTGGGCCTCAAATATTTCTTCGCCTTTACGGGTTTTGAGGGTGCCAATCCCTTCGTAATGACCAAACAGTTGTTCATAGTCTGGCTTAATCATCTTCATGCCCACAATTTTGAACCCTGCGCGCTCAAATCGAGTCATAACCTCGCCAACGATACCACGCATGACAGCATCTGGTTTGAATACAACTAATGTTCGTTCCATGTATATCCTTTCGTGTTCTATGACTAGTGTAACATCTGGTAGGTGATATTTCTACAGAAATAAGCCAAACGAACCAGTCTGCAAGCGTGAAAAGACTGTCCTCTCGCAAAGATATTAAAGCGAGAGGTGGTGATACAATAAGCATATGAAATTTACTCATGCCAAGACCGATTTTTTGGAGTACTTAGAGATTGAACAAAATCGTTCACAAAAAACAATCGCAAACTATGACCACTACCTCACGCGTCTTGTAGACTTTGGCGGCGATTTCACAGTGGCAGATATTAATCAGGAGTTGGTGCGTAAATGGCGTTTATGGCTTAATCGGCTTGGAACTAATCTAAGTGATGAGCTCCAAAAAACAACACTCAACTATCACCTCATTGCTTTACGCAGTTTTTTGAAGTTTTGCAACAAACGTGGAATGGACTGTATGGCTCCCGACAAAATAGAACTGGCCCGCACGAAGCGCCCCCAAGTCACGTTCCTAAACGAAGATGAGCTCACACGAATGTTTGACCAGCCAGACACCGCCACCGAAGCTGGCCTGCGGGACCGGGCAATTCTAGAGCTTCTGTTTAGCTCTGGCTTACGTGTTTCGGAACTAGTTGGACTAGACAAAGACCATATTAATCTAAAACGGCGTGAATTTATGGTGCGTGGTAAGGGCCAAAAGGACCGTCCTATTTTTATTAGCCCGGAAGCAGCAAACTGGATACAAAAATATCTCGATAAGCGGGGAGACTCTGTTAAGCCCCTTTTTATTCGTTATAGTGGACGAAAAACTGTTGACCGGAGCGGCAATTTTCACCGCTTGACGGCTCGCAGTATTCAAAGATTGGTGGCACACTATGCCCTCATGGCAGGTATCACCAAACACGTCAGCCCTCATACCATGCGCCATAGCTTTGCAACCAACTTGCTTATGAATGGCGCTGACCTCCGTAGCGTGCAGGCCATGTTAGGCCACAGCAATATATCAACAACTCAAATTTATACTCACGTCACTGATCCCCATCTCAAAGAAGTGCACAGCAAGTTTCATCACAAATAATTAAGCGACGGCGTAGTGCTTATGTGTCTAAGGGCAGCTAGAGACATACGAGGGCGCTGCACCCATGACAAGACGCTTACACACGGTACTTGATGAGTTGAGCGCGGCAGTAGGAGATTGATTATTATAACCGTCTACCGACAACCGCACCTGGATGCGCCTCAGCACATCCACGGCCCGGCCCGTAGAATCAACCTTTATTTGCCCCAGGAACCTGCTTGGCTGGCCCGCACTCGTGAGGCCCGAAATCTTGACCGATTTTGTGTCGCGATATATTGTCGAAAGCCGTATGTAATATGCCCCGGCCGGAAGGTTTGTGATTGTGCCAACACACGAAGCGTTAGTGCAATGCGCGCCAATAACAATACCCTTTCCTACCCCATACGGTTGACTCACCTCACCGGTTTTAAGAGGATGCAGGTAGTAGGTAGAGGTGTTGTTTGCCATGGTGACTGGGTCAAGCCCGGTTCCATTGAATATATCTGCTCGCAGTAAGCCAAAGGTACAAGTGGCGGGCATGTCGGGAGTAAATTTGCCAAGAGAGGCTGAGCACCCAGAAGCGTCTCCGTTATCTACAGCAGAACTCCACTCAAAAATAAGCTTGCTCAAAGCAACTGGTGCGCCGCTTGAATCAACCGGCTTGAGTGGTAAGACCGATGATGTTTCAGTATTGGCAGACGAGACCAACGAATCAGGGAGTGGGTCAACGAGAACACATGGATAGCTTACTTCGGGTGTTAGTTGTGGCTGCAATGAAGCATAGTAGCCTGTATTGTTACAGGTTGTTTTAGCGGTAAGCCCAGCGGGATTGCTCTTTATGAGCTTAACAACATCATTCACACCGCTCTCTGCAGCATACAAGGCTTGCGTACTCAGCTGTTTATCAAGAGCATTTTGCCGATTACGATTCACAACTTGTGTAAAGCCAACCACAATTAGAGTAATCACAATCATCATTATCATTGTAACCAGGAATGACACAAGTCCATGCTGGTTGCGAGGTCGGCTCTTTCTCATTAACTTCATTGTATCATTGTCCTGCTTATGTTTTTAGGTTCGCTTTTGTACTACTGTTGTGAGTGAAGAGACTGCACAATATTCTGCGCCAGTACCGGTAATACAGGCGAGGTTTGGACCAGCTGCAACCAGCTGTTCATTAGTGAGAGGGGCTGATGGTGGGCAGGCGTCTCCTACCTTGCAAAATAAATCATTATCGTTGCCATAGGCCAATGTAGCCGACACCTGGTATCGTTGAGTATCGCCCGCCACCGGGGAAACAGTGAGCCTCATCACACGCATATCTTTGCCAAGTAGTTGTCTCCCACCTGTCAGTGTTGCTGGGACGGCACAAGCTGAGGTAACGGGTAGCATATACAACCCGGCGTTGGTATTTGTTGGAGCCGCACCGTCGTACCTAACTCCCTGATTAAAAGCAAATAGGTAGCCTCCAGCACAAAAGTAGTTAAGGCTGGTATCTGCCGATGAAATTCCAGGTGAAAATGGCTGTGAACCAAACTGGATAGATTGCGAAACGGCGTCAATAGTCGTACGTGTTGTCTCCTGCGTATGCGCTGCGTTGGTTGCACCATAATAGCTCCTAGAAAAGGCAATTACTACAGTAGCAACTATTAGCATAATGACCGAGAACACCATTGTTGCTATCATGAGCTCTACAATAGTAAAGCCCGCTGCTTGGAAGCGTTGTGGCTGGGATTTTCGAGAAACGAGCACTAGGTGGCCCTCCGATAGTAGCTCGAGACAGTGCTTGTTCCCTTTGTTAGGTTGTCCCAGGTAGCGGTGATTTCAAAGGTTTGAGCAGGACCAACACCCGTAGAGGTAATAGCTATTTTATAGGCTGCACCGCCATAGTTGGCAGGTGCCGTAACCCCCTCGGCAGTTACTATGCAATCGCCACCAGTATTAACACTTCCATCTGTGCCAAAACATTCACCATTTGCTGGAGTGGCTAGGCCACCACGAAGCAATTCCGTTTGTCCCTCTACCAGTTTTAGCGCAATGCTATGTTCTTGAGTGTCTTGCATAGCAATTCGGTTACGGTTTGTTACTACGTACGCCCCGACCAGCACTAAACTAACAATGGCTGCTGCAATAAGTACCTCGACAATTGTGTCACCACGCTGATGGTTTGAATATAGATGCGTTCCTTTAAGCATCTTTTGGTTACCAGCCACATGTACCTCCGTTTTTTATGTCCATAGAAACTTGCGAACCGTTCGCTGCCGACCCAAGGGTGTACAAGACTGATTGATTGGTGCCACCACTCGCAAAACATAATTCCACTTGTTCATACAGCCGAGCCGGGTCAGTTGGGCGACTATTGTTGAGGTTATCTTCATCATTTGTTCCCGATCCCCAGGCCGGTACAATCGCCGGTGGGTATAGGTCAATTTGTGGCGCCGAGACCGATTGGTTTATGCTTGAATTACCATTAAGTGACACCACTGCATATACGACAAAGGGCGCGCTTGCTGGCAAAAAGGTGGTTATGCTACCAATGGTACCTTTGGCGCCATAATATTCGAGGCCGTTCTTGTAACGGCTTACTCCACTGCCCCCTACATAGACTGCGGTCGGTTTTGCTTCGTTAATCGACGAAGCTTCTTCTAGAGTGGCACTATTAACCCTCAGGCCAGCAAGTGGATAACTAGTATAAGTATGGTTCGGACTTGCTTCGGCTTCTGCTTGAGCTGCACCAAGCAATATAGCAGTCCCAATAAATATACAATCAGAGCTTTTCCCTTGTGAATCTGCCGCACCAATCACTATCTTTGGCGCACCGGTGGCCCCGTCTCGCGTACATTGGATGTTGTTTGTTTTGGTGTAACGTCCAGATACAACTTGGCTCATTTGAGTTTGTAGTTCTTGGCGAAGTTGTCGTGAACCTACCAGAAAATCTGTCTTATTTTGACGCCCACCCAGCAGTAAGATTGTGCTCACCAACAAACTCGAAGTTACCACTAGTACTATTAGCGTTTCGACTATAGTAAAACCTCTGCACCGGGTATCCTGGCCACCCCTATTCATAGCTTAAGTATAGCACAAGCATTTTACGATAAAAGGAGGGTATTTTGATACCAAGTTATCAGGCGTTCACCCCAGAGAACAACCACCCAAGTTGCAATGAGTAGAAACGGCCCAAACGGTATTTTGCTTACCAAACTCCGATGTCTGGCAAGTACCCCTGGCAAGGCTACAATCACTCCGCAGAAAGAAGCAATAAACAGTAGCAGCAAAACGACAAGTGGCGTGCCTGCCAGCAGCCCCAGCGCCGGAGCAAGTACAACATCGCCGCCGCCAATCCACTCCCCTTTTGACCCCACATGAATTGCCCAAAATAATCCAAACAGAATAGCTGCCGCCAGTAGTGCATAGCCAATGCTCCAGAAGTCAGCCTGTACATAGGCTCGCACGCCAACAAACACCACCGTCACCGCAGTAAATGGCCGCACAATACGAAACGGCAACTCCGTCCAGCGCATATCGTAGACTGCCAGTATCACACCAATTTCAACAAGTACCAGCCAAAGCACAAATAGCCCCCAGCCGATGGGGGTAAAACCAAACGGCCAGAACAGATAAGAAGTGACAAAAAGAAGTGAAACAACGAGTTCTGTAAGGGGGTACTGGGCGCCAATGGAGCTCTGGCAATAGCGGCACTTGCCAGCAAGGCTTAACCAGCTTAGTAGCGGCACCAAATCTTTGGCGAATAAACGGTGCTGACAGTGCGGACACATGCTGCGACCACGGCTCATAGTGTATTTGGCGGCTACTTTGCTTCCACGGGCCGTTTCTCGCTTGCGCAGTCGCCACACGTAGGCACTGGCAAAGCTGCCCATCACCAACCCCAAGACTACTAGGTAAAAAATAATCATTACCGCTATAGTAACAAGATACCCCGTAAAAAAACAGAGGCCTAGGAGCCTCTGTTTTTAGAATGATAGCTAACTAAACCTCAATACACCTGGGGATGTCACCACCTGTTGACTCAAGTCGATACAGCACTACTGCCGAACGGTTGCCTGCAGCAACCACTGCGTCGCCTGAAGCATTACACTTTGATGCAAAGCCAATTGATGCATTGTTCACCTGGCCAGCTGCGGGCATAGCCGGTGACGAGGCAGCAACTGTTACGGTTGTAAGTTGTCCCAATTTGTTTGTGTCTAGACCAACTCCCTGCATTTCAGCTACCGAGTCACAGGCTGAAATCAAACCATTCTTGGCCGAAACGCACTCGTTCACTGCACCACCGAGACTAGCGGCATCATTGTTACGCTGGGTATTACGGCTATTACGCTGCAGTGCTGGTACTGCCATAAACACAATAAGCAGTATCAAACCGGCAATTGCAAGCACAATCAAGACTTCAATGATAGTGAAGCCCTTTTTATTTAATAGGTTCTTTTTCATTCGTGATGTGCCCCTTTTCCCCTTATTACAAAACCCTTATGTTTAAAATATACTTGTTAGCAAGCTTAAAATCAACTTTTCTAGCGCCCAATGCCATCTGTCTGCCCTGCTAGGCCGTATATAGGAAGTAGCACTGCTGCCACAATAACAAACGCAACAATACCGAGCATAATCATCATTACCGGTTCGATAATGGTAGATATATTTTTTACCTCATTGTCGACTTCTTTTTCGTAGTAATCAGCTACTTTTGCCATCATGTCTTCGAGTGAGCCCGATTCTTCGCCAATGCGAATCATATTTGGCACTAGCGGTAAGAAGTTAGTGTCATTGGCAATGCTTTCGGCGAGGCTTTTACCAGTTTTAACTTTGTCGGCAGCTCGAACAATTGCTCGCTCGATATGAATGTTGCTCACTGCTCGAGAGGTAATGCCTAATACCTGTAGCAGGGGCACCCCACTCGCCACCAGGGTTTCTCCGGTACGGGTAAAGCGTGCCATGTAAACCTTCATAAACAGCCCCCCTACCGGCCAAGCGTGCATCTTCCATTTGTCAATCACTTCTTTGCCAGGACCGGTGCGTGCCCATTTTGTCGTAAGAAACCCTATAATGGCCAGAACTACCGCCTCAACCCACCAGTATTTAATGGTGAAGTCTGAAACCGCTAACAGCACCCTCGTAACAACCGGTAAGTTTGCCCCTGGCATAGAGGTATACATGACCTTTACCTGAGGCAATACCTTAACCACCATAAAGCCAACGACTACAATCATGACCCCCATAACCACAATTGGGTAAATCATGGCACCTTTAATCTTTGCGTTTAAGTCGGCATCTTTTTCTTGCTGAACGGCAAGTCGTTCAAGTGCCTTGTCAAGCGTACCAGACGACTCACCCGCTGCGATAAGTGCTATATATACTTGGTTAAATACCTTTGGGTGTTTAGCCATGGAATTAGCCAGGGTTGCACCGCCTTCGATGTCACCAATAATCTGCCCTAAGATGATGCGTAGATTCTTGTCGGTTGTCTGAGAAGCTACGCTTCGTAACGCCTGCAAAAGTGGTAGGCCAGCGTTAATAAGTGTACTCAGTTGGCGGCTAAATAATACCCTGTCTTTGGCCTTTACACGGGTGCGTCCACCAAAACTGAACCCACGTCTTTCTATAGCGATGTTCGTTGCCACTAGGCCCTGCTGCTTGAGTAGCTTAGCTGCAGCCATTTCGCTATCTGCCTGGACGACCGATTTTATTAGCTCACCAGTTTGTGGGTTGCGAGCGGCGTATTGATAGGTTAACATTAAAAACCTCCCAGAAAAGTAGCAAAGATTCTGCTACTTTTACCTCTTAATTCATGCATGACTATCGTCATTAGTCCCTCATTAGCCTATCTAGTTCGTCAATATCAACCGCAACGTTACGGGCTTCGTCGTAACTGATTGTACCCGAATGTATGAGTGAGACCAACTGCTTGTCCATGCTTTGCATGCCAAACTGAGCCCCTGTTTGAATAACGGCGTCAAGCTGATGGGTCTTGCCCTCACGTATGATGTTGCGGACCGCTGGGGTCGCAATTAAGATTTCTGCAGCCGCGATACGACCGCCGCCAATTGCAGGCACAAGTCTTTGGCTACATATAGCCATCAATATATTGCTCAGTTGGGCGCGAATTTGTGGTTGCTGATGAGGAGGGAACACATCCACCATACGGTCGATAGATTGTGCAGCACTGTTGGTGTGCAGAGTTGCAAACACTAAGTGTCCTGTTTCTGCTATAGTAATCGCGCTGGCAATTGTTTCTAGGTCGCGCATCTCGCCAATAAGCACTACATCTGGGTCTTCACGCAAGCTCGAGCGTAGCGCTGCCGAGAATGAATAGGTGTCATAGTGAACTTCACGCTGAACAATGATAGATTTTTTGCTTCTATGGGTGTATTCAATCGGATCTTCGATAGTAATAATATGCTTGCCCTGTTCATTGTTTATCTTGTGTATCAGAGCCGCCAAACTGGTTGATTTACCCGAGCCGGTTGGGCCAGTCACTAGTACCAACCCTCGTGGAAATTCAGCAAATTTAGTGACAATTTGTGGCAAGCCTAGTTGTTCGATGGTAAGTATTTCGTTTGGTATCAAACGCAGTGCAGCTGCTAGATTGCCGCGTTCGTGAAACGCATTTACACGAAAACGCCCTAAATCACCGAAAGCAAAGCTAAAATCAAACTCTTTGTCTTTAAGTAAAATTTGCTTTTGATCCTCGTCTAAGATTGCAAAAATGAGTGCTTCGACTGTTTCTTCTGTGAGCGCATCTGCGCCGGTAACAGGGACTAATGCACCATCGACACGCAAAATTGGCGGCAGGCCTACTTGCAGGTGAAGGTCAGAGGCTTTTCTGGTGACTACCTCTTCTAGTAGCACTTCAATTCTTGGTTGCCCCGCCATACTATGCCCTCCTCGTTTGAGAATAGTTGCTAGTGAACACAACCACAGAGTGCTGCTCTTTTGTTATCTTAGTGCGGTTTGCGTCGATTATTCTCATTGTGCCACCCTATTTCCTTTTTGCTTGTTTCTAATGTGTCCTTAGTGTTCTTTTATGCGCTATCGGCTGATGCCACACGATTTACCTCTTGAACAGTGGTAAGCCCAGCAAGCGCTTTTAGATAGCCGTCTTGCCGCATGGTAACCATACCCTCGACAATCGCTTGATTCTGGATTTCGGTACTTGTCGAACGCTTCAAAATAAGTTGTTGAATTTGCTGACTGACATCAAATACCTCGTACAGCCCCATTCTACCCTTGTAGCCTCCTGGTGCAGACGGGCTATCAATGCCTCTGGTTAAAGTATAAGCGCTATCTGTGGCTAAAGGCAAGGTTTCATAGCCCAAATCTTTGGCAACCTGGGGCATTTCTTCGGCAGTCTTTGGCAGCAGCATCCCCAGCGCCTCTTTGATTGCAGCTGTTTCGGCGGCATCGGACTGGTACTGCTCAGTTTGTTTGCCCAAGCGTCGTACGAGTCGTTGGCCAATCACAACATGCACCGTGCTCGCAATTAAAAACGGCTCTACCCCCATATCAAGCAACCGTGGCAATATGCCGGCAGCGCTATTGGTATGCAGCGTGCTAAACACTAAGTGTCCCGTCAAGCTTGCCTGCACAGCAAGCTCGGCAGTTTCTCGGTCACGAATCTCCCCCACCATAACAATATCGGGGTCCTGACGAAGAATTGAGCGCAGGCCGCCAGAGAACGTCAACCCAATGTCTGCGTTCACCTGAATCTGATTCACTCCATCCATTTTGTATTCAACTGGATCTTCAAGCGTCACGATGTTAACCGCATCGCTGCGCACTTCTTGCAGTAGCGCATACAAACTTGTCGATTTACCCGAACCGGTTGGCCCAGATGTCAGCACCATACCGTTGGTACGGCCAAGCCCGGATTTAATAGTTCTAAGGCTACGACCCGTATAGCCCATATCCTCAAGACGCAAGCTTGTGCCACTTTTGTCAAGCAGTCGTATGACTACCTGCTCGCCCCACACCACAGGGCTAATTGAAATACGCAGGTCAATTTCTTTACCGGCGGCATTAATTGTGAACTCGCCGTCCTGAGGTATACGGTGCTCATCTATCTTGAGGTTGGCTAAAATCTTGATTCGAGAAACAAGTGGTGGCTCGGTGCTCTTAGGAAGTTTCATTATTTCACGCAAAATGCCGTCAACGCGGCAACGAATCTTTAGACTTTCCTTGAGGGGCTCGATATGAACATCGCTGGCGCGATTCTTAGCCGCATATTCCAAAATAGTCGAAAGTGCCTTGCTAATGGGCGAGTCCTGAACAATCGTGGTGATATTACTCGCCTTGTCAGCAGTCTGCTGGGCCTTATTTCCTTTGGCAGTAGCATCATTTTCTACCGTATCATCACCTAGTTGCCCCATTTCACCGACAAGCTTGTCTGAGAGGTGTGCATCATATTGTTGTAGTACCTGCCGCACTCCCTCCTCGCTTGCCGCATAGACTTTGAGCGGCCGACCAATACGATTACTCAGGTAATCCACCGCTTGCACATTACTTGCATCAAGCATTGCCACAACTAGCCGATTTTGCATTTCTCCAAGTGGTACAGCCATATATCGCTCGGCAACCTCTTGTGGCAGCAACTCAAGCACCTTTGGCTCAACTCTGGCCTCAAGCAAGTTTACATAGGGAATCTTAGACACAAGCGCACTGGTTTTGGTCAGCTGCTCATTGCTCACCTTGCCGCTAGTAACCATAAGCCCAAATAAGGGCGTGCCGGAATCTTTAGCAAGTGTCTTCAACTCGGCTAGATCTGCCTGAGTAATTACCTTATCCTCAATAAGCTTAGCTTCAACTAACCCCTGCGTCTCTGCGGACAAGACACTCACAACCGTACCGCCCTATCGTGCCGTCGTATTAAATAACGTCTGGTTAGTACCATCTAGCTGAGTGTTTTTGGTTGGGTTAATACTCGCCTCATTGAAATAACGCCTATCAACTTGATTCATATCAGTGGATATGGGGTCGATGACTTCAACTTTTTGCTGACGATCTTTTGGGGTGACAAATAGTTTGCTAGAGATAAAAATAGAAATACCAGCACTTACCAAGGCTAGCATAATTATTAGGGCAATGTCTTTTTGTTTCATCGTACCACCTCCGATTTATAATCAATCGTCTTTGCCGGCTGGTAGTAGGTGTTTGCAGTCAGATTAAGAACAAGGTTCGCCTGACCACCAGTTATTTCGACAACACTGTGCTGAATTGGTCTTATAGAGCTTTCGGTGGCGATTATAAGGTTCTTAATTTGGTCATAGTTACCCTCTGCCGTCAGCTGAAACGGCATTTCGATAGGCTGCGGAGTGCCGCTTGTCGCGTTAGATGACTGGACAACCTCGTCATCGATACCAGTAATGCTCGTTAGCTTGGCTTGTTGAGAAACGAGTGTTTCAAGGTTGGTTGCCAGCGCCGGAAAATCATAATTACTTGGTAGTGCATCAAGAATAATCTTGGCATTGTCACCGTCTTTAGCCGAATCGCCTACCTTAATACCGCCAATAACATTCGTGGTAGCGCCCGTAAACGCTTCGTAGGAAGTCCGCAGTTTTTCGGCATTCTGAACATTTTTTTCAAGCTGCCGGGCGGCATCTTGTTTTTTGGAAATTACTCGTTGCTGATATTGTATTTGACTAAACAAGGTCTTTGTTGCCACTAGCGAGAACACCGACACAAATGCCGCAACACTTACCAGGAGCACAATCGAGGCATTCGCCTTGTCTATCATGGCTCGCTTGGTTAGTGGGGTCTTGGTACTCATCACCGTTTCTCCTCGAATATGCTTGACTGGCTCGCTCCAGCATTTGCAGGTACTACTAATGTTACTTCGTTGGTCGGATTAAATAGTTGCTCATTGAATTTCATGGTCAGGGTAAAGGTAGTACCAGTTGTGTCAGATTTGCCAAAATTGCTGAGCACTACTTCACTGAATGCTTTGTTTGAACCCTCAGCTCCTTTTATCTGAAAAGTTGTTCGTTTAAGTGTGTCTGCATAAACGCGCACGATATCGATAGTCGGTGAAGTACCAGTTACACTTAGGGTAGAGACTGTATAGTCTAACGATAGTTTATTTAGGCTGATTTGTGAGGGTGTAACTTGTGTAAGATAGCCAAACACGCGGGAGGTAACTTGTTTTTTATCATGCAATCCAGGCAAGGTCTTTAGCTGGGACTGAACGGTGAGAACTTTATTGATGTCTGGTACCTCACGTAGTGTTTGGGTGCGAGACTTTATATCATTATCGGCTTTTTTAAGTATTTGCTTCTGGACAACATTAGCCACCATAAAACTCAGCAACAGCAATCCAACACAAACTGCCATCATCAGAAAACTTATAGTAGTAATTGTGTGCTTTTGACGCCGTGTCTTAATAAAGTTAAGCTTTACATCGGGCAAAAGATTAAACTGCACCATTTATTCGTTCCTCTCCGCAAGTCCGACTGCAACTCCAAACTGGCTCGAAACTCCAAGCAACTCATTACGACGTTCGGGAGCAAATGAAACATTTCGCCAAGCATTTCCAATCTCAACATTAACACCAAATTTATTGGCAAGATACAACGGAAACTCTGGTATTGTCGATGCGCCACCGGTTACAATCATACGTTCGATGGGCGTGTTAGGGTAACGTGCCTGAAAAAACTTAATTGATTTATCAATTTCGCTCACCAGCATATCTAGTGTGCCTACAATTGCCTGAAATACTTGGCCCTCAAGCTTGTCCTTGCTGACGCCAAACTTATAGACAAACTGTTCTGCTTGTTTTTCGTCGACATTAAGATTTTGTACAGCCGAACGCAAAACTGCATCAATACCGGTGGGGATAGAGCGCGTCAACCGAGGTGCGTCAGCCATGGTTACTATTAAATCGGTTGTCAGCTGTCCCATATCAATAATCAGCTGGGGTTGTGCTGTGCCAGATGGAACCAGCGCCCTCGATAGCGCAATGTTATCTGGCTCAAAGGCAACTACGTTCAGCCCAATGCTTTCTATTAGGTCAAGCCGAGACTCGACATAATTATTTGGCACACTGCTAATCAATAGCTCTTGCTTGGTCTGGTCTTTGGGAGAATCACCCAAAAGTGCCCAGTCTATTTTACTTTCAGCTGGTGGTGTTGGTATTAACGAATCAGCTTGGTACATAATGGCCTTGGGCAAATCGCTCGCTGGAACGCGGTCAAAGTCAACTACCGCCGTAAATACCCTGCTCCCTGGGAGCCCAACTGCAACATTTTTGGTTGAAAGACGAGCCTCAGATATAAGGTTAGCCAAAATTTGTGCTAATTTTTGTTGGTCAGATTTACTGTCACTTTGTGAAAGTTTGGCGTCAACTGGTACATAGGCGTATTTCACCAACGCACGTGATTGCCCGCTTCCACGAAGCTCAACTGCTCGAATGCCCGTTGTCCCAATATCTAGGCCAAAGAACGATGATATCCCACTCAATATACTCATAATTACTTCCAAGTATAGCTGAGCATAAGCGGTAAGCGCAACTGTTTTTTATATTAGCGTATCTCTATCTTAATAGCATCTAACTACCGCGGTGTTAGGCCTAGGCTTATTTGCCTGTTCCGGAGTTCTCGGGTGCCAGCTCAAGCCTTAAAAAGCTCGTAAGCCTAGTCAAGATGTCACTTGTCGTTACCCATCCTTGCCCTGGATCCAAGCTATCGCTATAGTAAATGTACTGGCTGGTGGGTCACCTGCTGATACCCGCAAACCTACAGGCTTCCGTAATCGTAGCATTGTGCTGGATGGCATCTGCTAACTTTATGATTGTCTGGTAATTTATCTTCGTTGGTCGCCCAGTGGCTTTCCTGACCATAACTGCTCCTCCTTTGTATTAACTGCTACTTCTAATTATGACAAATGCGGGTGCGTGGCAGACGTTATTTATCATTGGTGATTGTTGGGAGTACTGCGAGTACTGCGCATTGAATAGGTTAAAATATAGCTTATGTACAGTCACGAGCCTCCAGATTACCAGTGCCCATTCTGCAAAATTGCCCAGGGTGGTGAAGACAAATTTACTAACCAAGATGATGTTGTCTACAGAAGCGAATCCGTAACTGCGTTTGTTTCCCCTAAGTGGTGGCCCGAAAATCCTGGCCACGTAGTAGTTATTCCTAATAATCACGCTGAGAACATCTATGATATTACCGACGATACAATCTCTGCTGTCTACAAAACGGTTAAACAGGTAGCTCTAGCAATGAAATCTGAATATATGTGCCACGGCGTGTCTACTAGGCAACATAATGAGCCGTCTGGGGACCAGGATTTGTGGCACTTCCATGTGCACGTCTTCCCACGTTATCCAAAGGATCATCTATACCTCAATCACGAGAAAGCTCAGTTCGTTGATGCTGAGTCACGTGCAAAGTTTGCAAGTATGTTACGTGCATATTTTGACAATAACTAGTCCTACCCTGCCCGTTCATCTTTTTGCCCGCTAGAACAACTGGGTGTGTCACGAAAATTTTTTTCCCTGATCTTATACGGTTACAATAAAAAATATGATTTTGTATGATATTGAGCCAACGAGTATCAAGCGTCTGCTTTTTCTGCGAGAGCTGGACGCACATAGGCGTCACGTTGGCGAGATAGTGTACGTTACTCCCGAAGTCCTCAAGCAGCAGTACGATATTGACCTACAAACTATACAGTCCGTGCTCTCTGACCTAGAAGAGCTTGGACATATTGGGATTGAACAAACGCCTAATCGCAAACTGACCTACGAAAAAAGGATCAGGAAAGACGACGAACAGGACACTACCTTATTACCCTGAACGATAGCTTCACCAGCTACTATAAAGCTTACGGTCAGAACGTCATGTCTGAACGCCACTACAAAGACATAATGTACGGGCTTAACGAGAATTATGAAGCAGTAGTGGCTGAAATCTCTACATTAGAAGATGAAATGGCAAATCAGAAACTGATAACCATCGAACAATACTTTGAAGGAATCGTAAAACGTGTTGAAAACTTGAATTTTACAGAGAACAAAGCCATAATTAAGAAGGCAATCGTCAGAATTGTG
>Ga0116164_10001676_pt1 | contig 16467 bp, 16 predicted proteins | sample AD_UKC109_MetaG_FD_89888 | JGI IMG/M metagenome (GOLD analysis project Ga0116164, IMG submission 89888) | Active sludge microbial communities of municipal wastewater-treating anaerobic digesters from Hong Kong - AD_UKC109_MetaG | ecosystem: Engineered > Bioreactor > Anaerobic > Digestate... | reverse complement strand
CAGCCCTTCGGGCACGGGACACGGCGCCGGCCTGCGGCTGGGAAAATCCATCAGCAGCGAGTCGCCGTCCCGGATCACGGTCAGCATCCCGCTCTGGGTTTGGAAGCGCGCGGTATCCGCCTCCGGCTCCAAAAACCGAAACACGATATACGCGCTGGCAAGCGTCGCGTGCCCGCACAGGTCGATTTCATCCACCGGCGTAAACCAGCGCAGGTTGTAATGATCCTGATCCCGATAAAAGAACGCGGTCTCCGGCAGGTTGTTTTCCGCGGCGATCTGCTGCATCAGCGCGGCGTCGATCGGTCCGTCCAGCGGGCACACCCCGGCGGGATTGCCCCGGAACACCTCCTCCGCGAAGGCGTCCACCACATAATAGCGCATCGCAAACCCTCCCCCATTGCCTGTTTTATCCATCCTACACTACGCGGCACGCGGTTGGCAAGCCTGTTTTGTTTGCGCCTTTCCGTATGATCTGTTACAATAATCCAAACGCAAACCGAATAATGCTGGAGGGATTTTCTGTGAAAAGCATCCGCAAGCCGCTGATCGTTTTTCTCTGCCTCGTTCTTGTGATGACCGGCGCGATGGGCCTCGCGTCGCTGTACCAGTCGGACTTCGGGAAGGTCGACGTATCCGTGTGGTATTTCGAATCGGACGGCGGCGACCAGTACGCCTACAAGCTGTACGTCCCGCAAAACGCGACCGCCGATACCCCCGCGCCCGCGGTGCTCCTGTTTCACGGCTACCAGAACGACAAGGACACCTCCTCCACCTACGCGCTGGAGCTGGCGCGGCGGGGCATTGTGGCGATGTGCCTGGACGCGTACGGCCACGGCGATACGACCGAAGGCCTGCGGGCGCACGGCTACGCCACGCGCAAGCTCCCCGGCTGGGATAAGGAGATCACCGGCCCCGAGCGCTTTCTGGTGATGATGAGCTTTTCCACCAACGATTTCTTCACGCTGGAAGGCGTGCAGGAGAGCAATCTGGATACCGCCATGGGCGGCAGGCAGGCGCTTCAGGTGCTGCTCAGCCTGCCGTTTGTGGACGCGGAAAACATCGGCTTTACCGGCCACTCCATGGGCACCTGGGCGTCGTGGAGCATGGCGGCGTATTATCCCGAGCACAAGGCGGTGGTGCTGCAGTGCGGCGAGCTGTTCCCCGGTAGCTACTACGACAGCGATACCGTACAGTTCAACAACGTGCTGCTTCTGCAGGCCAAGTACGACGAGTTCACCATGTTCATGGATTATACGCTGTCCACCGACGGCCTGCTGGACACACCCCTGCGCTATCACGATTTCGCGCTGCAGGACGCGCCCATCCAGTGGGATACGACCTACGGCGATTTTGCGGACGGCACGGCGCGGCGCATCCAGCTGCTTTCTAACGTGAACCACCGCCTGACGACCGTCAGCCACGAGGGCATCGCCACGACGGTTGATTGGTTCTGCGAAGCCTTCAGCCTCGATCCCGCCATCGCTTCGGGCAACCAGATCGGGCAGACCAAGGAGCTGTTCCTGCTGATCGGCACGCTGGCGGCGGCCCTGTCCACGCTGCCGCTGATGCTGATGCTGCTGAAGCTCCGGTTTTTCTCCTCCGCCGCGCAGCCGCTTCCGGAGGCGCCCCGTGCGATCCTGCCGAAAAAGCGCTGGCGCACAACGGCGTGGATCTCCATTGCGATCTCCGCGGTCACCTACCCGTTCATCACACAGCTGGGGCACGGGCTGTTCCCCTACCCCGAAAAAGTGTTCCGCATGACCGTCGGCAACGGGATCATCCTGTGGTTCTTCGTGCTGGCGCTGATCGCGCTGCTGATGCTCCGGCGCTGGATGAGGAAGGGCGAGGGCCGACGGCTGGGCACGACGCTGTACGACCTGGGCGCGGCCACGCAGGCAAACCAAACCCGTCTCCCGTGGGCGGTGATCGGTAAATCCGCGCTGATCGCGGGCATCCTGTTCGCATGGATGTACGGCTGCGTATCGCTGTTTCAGAAGTTCTGGCTGGTGGATTTCCGCTATGTGTGGCCGCTGTTCCGGCCGTTTGACAATACCATCCGCCTCGGCCAGTTCCTCCTGTACCTGCCGTTCTACGGGTTCTTCTTCGTGATCAGCGGCGGGGTGAAGCTGTTTGGCCAGATGCGCATGCCGCGCCTGCAGAACCCGGCGAAGGAGCAGCTGGTCTGGTGGCTGAAAAGCGTCTTCGTGATGCTGGGCGGGCTTTTCATCATCGCGCTGATCGAGTACATCCCGTTCTTCCTGGGCGCGGGGCCGGGCATGAACATCCTGTTCACCTCGACGTTCGGCGGGCCGATGATCTCGTTCCTAATCGTCATCATTCCGCAGTTCATCGTGCTGTTCTTCCTGGCCGCCTACTGCTACCGCAGAACGGGGCTGATCTATATCGGTTCTTTTCTGCTGTCGCTGCTGGGTTGTTGGGCGATGGCGGGAGGATCATGTTTCTTCTAGGTCGAAAGGTAATACGACGAAATCATAAGGAGGAACTTCCATGCCGCATATCGTGATCAAGACCATCGCAGGCCCCTCGCAGGCGCAGCTGCAAAAAGCCGCCGAGCAGATTGCCGACGTCGTCAACCAGACGATGGGCAAGCCCAAAAAATATATCTCCGTTTCGGTGGAGGAGTATTCCTTCGGCGAATGGGAAGGCGTGTACAACGAATTCGTCAAAGACAAGGACAACGTGCTGGTGAAGCCCGGCTACACCAACCCGAAGACATTCTCCTGATTATGGAAACGAACGCACAATCCATGCGCGCGGACGCCGATCAGATTATCCGCGCCGCGCTCATCAAAGCCATGCCGGACAAAGCGGTGCAAGACGCGCTCTCCGGCAGAAATTTCGGCGGCGGCCGCCTGAAAATGCTCGCCGTCGGCAAGGCGGGCTGGCAGATGGCCAAGGCCGCCTGCGACGCGCTGGGCGAAAAAATCGACCAGGGCGTCGTCATTACGAAATACCAGCATGGTAAGGGTAATTTGCCAAATACCCGGATCTTCGAGGCCGCGCATCCCGTCCCCGACTTAAACGGCGTGGCCGCCACCAGGGCGGCGGTTGAGATGGTGAAGGGGCTGACCGCGGAGGATACCGTGCTGTTTCTGGTATCCGGCGGCGGATCGGCATTGTTCGAGCAGCCGCTGGTCCCGCTGGAGGTTTTGGCGGATGTCAACCGCCAGCTGCTGGCCTGCGGCGCGGATATCACGCAGATGAACACCATCCGCAAGCGCCTCTCCGCCGTGAAGGGCGGGCGGTTCGCCGCGCTGTGCGCGCCCGCGAAGGTGCTGACCATCGCCCTGTCCGACGTTCTGGGCGACGATCCCGCCGTGATCGCCTCCGGCCCGGCGTATCCGGATTCGTCCACCAGCGCGGAAGCGCTGGAGATCGTCAAGCAATACGGCTTGAAGTTTAGCGGGGACATCCTGCGCCTGCTCGGCCGGGAAACCCCCAAGACGCTTGATAACGTGGAAACCGTCATCGCGGGCAGCGTGCGCCATCTGTGCACGGCCGCCGCGGACGTATGCCGTACGCTCGGGTACGAGCCCGTGCTGCTGACCGACAGCCTGTGCTGCACGGCGCGCGACGCGGGCAGCTTCCTTGCGTCCGTCGCGCAGACCCACCGGAACGCGGATCGGTCGCTTGCCTGGATCGCAGGCGGCGAAACCGTGGTGAAGCTCACCGGAAAAGGGCTGGGCGGGCGCAATCAGGAGCTGGCGTTGGCCGCGGCCATCGGGCTGGACGGCCTGCAAAACACCGCGCTGTTTTCCGTCGGCTCGGACGGTACCGACGGCCCCACCGACGCGGCGGGCGGCTACGTAGACGGGCATACCGCGCAGGCGCTGCGGGAGAAGGGCCTGGATATTCTTGATTTTCTGAACGACAACGACAGCTACCACGCGCTGGAGGCCTGCGGCGGGCTGATCGTAACCGGCCCCACGGGCACCAACGTGAACGACCTCGTCACGCTGCTGATCCGGCGCTGAAACGCCCGACCCTACGGAGAACAAACGATGGGACAATCGATATTGGACGCGTTCGTCCGCTTCGCCAAGGCCTGCGACAAGGTGAGGGCTCTGATTCTCGTCGGCTCGCAGGCCAGAAACGAGAACCCGGCGGACGAATATTCCGACACGGATCTCATTCTGGTCGCAAACGATGCGGCGTATTTTGTGCGCTCCGCTTCCTGGCTTCAGGAAATCGGAACGGTGCACATCTCCTTTACCGAGCCCACCATCGACGGGCAGACGGAACGGCGGGTGCTGTTCGACGGCGCGCAGGACGTGGATATCGTCCTCATGGAGGAGGACGCGGCCCTGGCGGCGCTGGAAAACGGCGGCGCCGTGAGCATTCTCAGCCGCGGGTATCGGATACTGGTCAACAAATCCGGCTTCCGTATTCCGCCGCAGCCGCCCGCCGCGCCGTTTGTCCCCGCCGCGAAGGAGGAATACCTCAACACCGTGAACGATTTCTGGTATCACACGGTCTGGACGGCCAAGAAGCTGCTGCGGCGGGAGCTGTGGTCGGCCAAATTCTGCGTGGACTCGTATATGAAATGGAAGCTCCTGTGGATGATCGAGCAGCACGAGCACATCGTGCGCCGGTCCGGCGCCAATACGTGGTATCGGGGGCGGTTCATCGAGCGCTGGGCCGCGGCGGATATCCTGTCCGATCTGGAAGCCTGCTTTGCGCATTTTGATCCGGCCGATATGGCCAAGGCGCTGCTTGCCACCATGGACCTGTTCCGGCGGCTGGCGACGGAGGCGGCGCAGGCGGCGGGCTTTCCCTATCCGGCGGATGCGGACGCATACGCCGCGGATTGGGTGACGGCCCATCTCGCTTTCCTTCTGCCTGAAGGAGACGCGCCATGAACCCCGACCGCATCCTGCTGGTGGAGGACGACAGGATGATCGCCTCCGGCCTCCTGTACGCGCTGGAGACGGAGGGCTATGCCGTGGCGCACGCCAAAACCATCGCCGAGGCGAAGCGCCTCGCCGCCGAAGGGACGTATGATCTGGCGGTGCTGGACATGCAGCTGCCGGACGGCGTCGGCAGCGACGTACAGCCGGCGCTCCAGGCCGCCGGGACCGCCATCCTGTTTCTCACCGTGGTGGACGACGAGGGCACGATGGTGCAGGCGCTGGAGAGCGGCGCAGACGATTACATCGTCAAGCCGTTCCGCCTGCGCGAGTTTCTGGCACGGGTACAGGCCGTGCTGCGGCGGCGCACCGGCGGCGCGGGCGATACGCTGAGCGTCGGGGACGTGACCATCCATCCCACGAAAAACACGGCGACCGTCCGCGGCGCGGCGCTGGAGCTGACGGCGCTGGAGTATAAGCTGCTGCTCCTGTTCGCCACGCATCCCGGGCAGACGCTCACCCGCACGCAGATTTTGGATCGGCTGTGGGACGGCGCGGGCGACTTCGTGGAGGACAACACGCTCACGGTCTGCATCAAGCGGCTCCGGCAAAAGCTGAACGGCGCCGCCGCGATCGAGACCGTACGGGGGGTCGGCTACCGTGTGGATTCGTAAACGGGAAATCGAGGATTTATCCCGCACCATCCGCCGTATCGTAAACGGCGATAGCGCGGACCTTCTGGACAACCGGGAGGGCAGCCTGAGCATCCTGCGCAACGACATCCAAACGCTGGTGCGCCTCAAAAAGGAGCAGGCCGACGCGCTGGCGCGCGACAAGGACAAGCTCAAGGATTCGCTTTCGGATATTTCCCATCAGCTCAAAACACCGCTCACCTCCATGCTGGTGATGGCCGACCTGCTGGAGACCGCACCGCCGGAGAAGCAGGCGGAGCTCATCCGCAACATCCAGACGGGGCTTACGCGCACGCAGTGGCTGACGGACGCGCTGCTGAAGATGGCGAAGCTCGACGCCGACGCCGTGGAATTCCATCCCAAGCGGGTTACCGCGGCGGAAATTATCGAACGCGCGCTGGAGCCGCTGCGCATTCTGCTGGAAATCAAGGAGCAGGAGATCCGCACGGCGGGCGAGGCGACGCTGACCTGCGACGCGCGCTGGACGGCGGAGGCGCTATTAAACGTCATCAAAAATGCGTCGGAGCACTCGCCCACCGGCAAGCCGATCTTCATCGGCTGCGGCGAAAACCCGCTCTCCGCCTGGATCAGCGTGACCGACAGCGGCACGGGCTTTACCTCCGAGGAGATGATGCGCCTGTTCCGCCGCTTACAGGGCGGCGACGATTCCGCCGGCTACGGCATCGGCCTGCCGCTGGCGCAGTCCATCATGCGCAGGCAGAACGGCGACATCGGCGCCGACAGCGGCAGCTACGGCCTGCCGCCCCACGTGGCGGCCCTGACCGACGAGCCCTACACCGGCGCGACCTTTACGCTGAAGGTGTACCGGTAGAATCCCCCAAAAGCCTATGGCACCGCCATACAGCCGGCAGAAACACGACATACCTTTGTCGTGTTTCTGTGTTATGATGGATCCGGGGGTGACGCGGACATGAAGATGGACCGCCTGATCGGGATTCTCACCATCCTGATGCAAAAGGAAAAAACCACCATCGCGCAGCTGGCCGAACGCTTTGAGGCCTCCGGCCGCACCATTCAGCGCGACATCGACAGCATCTGCCGGGCGGGCGTCCCCATCGTGACCCTGCAGGGGCACGGCGGCGGGCTGCGGATCGCGGACGGGTACCGTCTGGATCAGACCGTGCTGACGGAAACCGAGCTGCAGGCGGTGCTGGCGGGCGTAAAAAGCGTGGACAGCGTATCCAAAACCGCCTACCGCCAAACGCTGACGGAGAAGCTGACGCGGGGCCGCCCCCATGTGCTGCAGCCGTATGATACGATGATCATCGACCTGGCCTCCTGGCACCAGGAGAGCCTGACGGAGAAGATCGAGCTGCTCCGGCAGGCGATAAACCGGCAGGAAACGGTGTCCTTCACCTACTATTCCAGCCGGGGCGAAGGCGAGCGCATCATCGAGCCGTATTGTATCGTGTTTGAGTGGGGCGCGTGGTATATCTACGGATATTGCCTGTCCCAGAACGATTTCCGGCTGTTCAAGCTCAACCGGCTGTGGTCGCTTGCCAACACCCATACGCCCTATACGTTACGCGAACTGACGGACGGGCAGCTTTCGTTTGTCGATCAGATCGGGGAGGAGAGCATTCAGCTTACCGCAGCGTTTCATCAAAGCGCAAAGTACCGCCTGATCGAGGAATACGGACCGGATTGCTATACCGAAGAGGAGGACGGCACGCTGCTGTTCCAGCGGCCGTTCGCCAGCCGGGGCTATCTGCTGCAATGGCTTTTAAGCTTCGGCGACCAGGTGAAGGTGCACCGGCCCGCCGATCTGGCTGCGGATATTCACGGGCAAGCAATTAAAATGCAAAAACAATACGAATAACCGGACACGCTGTTGTCCGGTTCAGACCGCTGACAAACCTTGTTTGGCGGCGGGCTGCCAGCTTGTTCAAAAAGCTCTGGTTTCACGAAGCCAAGCGTGGAGCGGGTTGAGCGTACACGGTCGTACGTGATACCCGCTCCATCGCGCAGGCGACAAAGAAAACAGGGCTTTTTCAGCAAGCTGAACCGGACACGCTGTTGTCCGGTTTTATCCGGTATGATGGAAACGCGGGCAGGAAATACCGCGAAACCCAACAACGGAAAGGGATGGAAATCATGCTGGAACTCAACGCATTCGGTTTGTTTGTCAACGATCTGGAGCCCATGGTCGCCTTCTACCGCGACGTAATGGGCATGACGGCGGACTGGGACGGCGGCCCCTATGCGGCGCTGACCTCCGGGAGCGCCAAGCTGATGCTGTACGGACGCAGGGACTTCGAGGCTATGACCGAAAGGACGTACGCATATCCGGACGGCCTGAACGGCACGCTGGAGCTGGCCTTCGACGTCGGCACGGTGGCGGATGTGGACGGCGCGTACGCCCGCGCCGTGGCGGCCGGCGCCGCGCCCGTATACCCGCCTACGGACGAGCCCTGGGGGCAGCGCACCTGCTATATCGCCGATCCGGACGGCAACCTGATCGAAATCTACGCCTTCGTATCCCGGGACTAATCTGACAAAATTGTCACCTTCCCCGTCACCCCCTTGTCATGCTGCCATGCGATACTTACACTGTATAGAATTGTAATGGAGGCAAACGCATGAGCATACTGCAAGTGGAAGATCTAACGAAAATATACGGCAAGGGCGACGCCGCGGTGACCGCGCTGGACGGCGTATCCTTCAGCGTGGACAAGGGCGAGTTCGTGGCCGTCGTGGGCGCGTCGGGCTCGGGCAAATCCACGCTGATGCACCTGATCGGCGGCGTGGAGCGCCCCACCGGGGGCCGCGTGACAGTGGACGGCAAGGATATCTTCACCCTGAACGAGAGCAGGCTGGCGATCTTCCGCCGCCGCAACATCGGGCTGATCTACCAGTTTTACAACCTCATCCCCACGCTGACGGCCGAGGAGAACATCATGCTCCCCTACCTGCTGGACGGCCGCAAGCCCGACCCGAAAAAGCTGGACGAAATTCTGGAGCTGCTGGGCTTGGCCGACCGCCGGGAGCATCTGCCCGGACAGCTTTCCGGCGGCCAGCAGCAGCGCGTATCCATCGGGCGCGCGCTGATCAACGATCCCGCCGTGATCCTTGCCGACGAGCCGACCGGCAATCTAGACAGCCATCGCAGCCGCAGCATACTGGAGCTTCTCAAGCTGTCCAACCGGCAATTCCACCAAACGCTGCTGGTGATCACCCACGATGAGAAAATAGCGCTGCAGGCCGACCGCATCCTCACCATCGGGGACGGCCGGATCCTGCACGACGAGGCGGTGCGCGCATGAACAGCATTCCCGCCGTACTGGCCAAAGCCCAGCTGAAACAAAACCGCAGGCGCACCCTCATCACGATGATCGGCATCGTGCTCTCGGTTTCCATGCTCACCGCCGTGTGCGGCTTCGCCGTCAGCGGCATCGAGGCCATGCGCAGCCTGGTGGGCGACGGGTACATCGAGGCTTATCAATCCATGTTTATCTCCATGGCCGCCGTGCTCGGCGCGATCATCATGGCGGCCAGCGTGGTGGTGATTTCCAATGCCTTCCGCATCAGCGCGTCGGAGCGTCTGCGCCAGTTCGGCATCCTGAAGAGCGTGGGCGCCACCAGGCGGCAGATCATGAAAACCATGCTGTACGAGGCCCTGTACCTCTCCTGCATCGCCATTCCCCTGGGAATTGTCGTCGGATTGCTCATCCAGTGGCTGGGCACAAGCATCGGCGATATGCTGCTGGCGCCGATGAACAAGCTGATCGTGGACGGGCTTTCCATCCACATGCGGTTTGTGTTCTCGTGGGCATCCATCCTGATCGCGCTTGCGCTCTCGCTCGGCACCATCCTGCTCTCGGCATGGCTGCCCGCGCGCAAGGCGGCGCGGATCCCCGCCATCGAGGCCATCCGGCTGACGCAGGAGATCCGCGTGCGCAAAAAGCGGCTGAAAACCTCCCGGCTTGTGCGGACGTTATTCGGCTTTGAGGGCACGCTGGCGGCCAAATCCATCAAGCGCAGCCGCGGCAGCTACCGCGCGATGGTGATCGCGCTTGCCATCAGCATCATCCTGTTTCTGGTGTGCGGCAGCATGGATTCGCTGCTGACCATGACGGTCAACCAGCTGTATGCCAACATTGACGCCAATACCCTCACCACGTTTTCATCGAACAGCTCCGCCAGCGAATACTACGGACAAACGCTCGGCAGCTCCGACGCGGAGCCGATCACCGAAGCCCTGCGCGCGTATCCCGATACGCAGATTTACGGCGTGGGTGTGGAAGCCGGCTACACCCTCGGCGTTTCATCCGCCGACCTGACCGGCGCACTGCTTAAAACGCTGGACGAGGGCCAGACGACCGTCGGCGCCGTACTGGTGACGGTGGACCGGGCGCACTACGAGGCGATCTGCAAGGCTGCGGGCGCCGCCGTGGGCTCGAACATCCTGATCAATTCGGCGCAGGGGGCCATCAGCAATAAAAGCACGGAGTTTCAGCCGCTGCGCTTCTCCGGCCAAACCCTGACGCTGAGCAAAAACGATGTATCCGTCGAAGTCCCGCTGGACGCGCAGCTTGCGGGCGCGCAGGTGCCCCAGGAGGTCTTTTATTCCGCCGACGGAAACCCCATCATTGTCGTCGTGCCCGACTGCGCCCCCAGACTATATTACTGGTACGGCAGCAGCGCGGATCTCTCCGGCTTCCTTTCCTATGCCGAAACCACGATGGCGGCCTTCTTCCCCGTTGCCGAAGGCAGCGACGCCTTTGTGTACAGCGTGCTGGATGTTTCCTCCGTCACCGATATGACGCGCAGCTTATCCAAGCTGGTTACCATCTTCCTGTACGGGTTCGTCGGCATGCTGGCCCTGATCGGGCTGACCAGCGTAATCTCTGCGATCTCGACCAACGTACGGCTGCGCGCCCGCGAGTTTGCGGCGCTCCGCTCCGTGGGCATGACGCAGGGAGGCCTTCGCCGGATGCTGGCGCTGGAAAGCGTGATGAGCGCCCTGAAAGCGCTGCTGTACGGCCTGCCGATCGGCTCTCTCGCGGTATACCTGACCTATCGGGCGCTCACGATCAAAGGCCAGTTCCAGTTTATCTATCCGTGGGCAACGCTCGCGGAGGTGGCCGCCGGCGTGTTTCTGATCACGCTGATCACCACGCAGTACGCCGCCGCCAAGCTGCGCGGCGGGAACATCATCGAGGCTATCCGTTCCAACGAAGGAATATAACGGGCATCTTTCCATCACGCCCGCCGCAAATAAAAGCGGCGGGCGTTTTTCATTGCGCCGGAAGGAAAACAGGACGCGCGGGCAGAAATATCTCTTAATAATAATCCCAAGCCTTAATGCTATAGAGATTGCGAGTATTTTATTCGTAATCAAGGAGAGGAAACGCAGATGTAGCGGGGGCTGCATCAAGTTTTCCCGACGTAGAGTACGGGCAAAAGACGAAGCAAAATCATAGCGTAAAGGCTTGGAATTAGTATAAACTCACCGCGAATCATCTGCCACACATCCGCACAGAAAGAAGAGGAGCCTTATGACCGTGACGATCATTCTTTCCATCGCGCTGCGCGCCATGCTGCTGACCGCCTGCGGCATCGGGGTATCCGACGCCGTGTTCCACCACGAGGGCGGATTTATGAACGGCGGGGGTGTGCTGTACTACACCATCCCAAGCAATCTCTGGGTGTTTTTCATCACGGCGGTCTACCTCGTGCTGTCTGTGGTTTCCCTGTTCACAGGCGAGGTTCTGAGCTGCCGTGTGCTGGAGATCGCGCGTTTCGCCGTGCTGGTGGGCATTACGATCACGTTCCTCATCTTCTGGGCCGTGCTCGCGCCGAGCATGGGAAAGGATTATCTCCTGTCGCGCAACAACCTGCTGGTGCACACGCTGGTCCCGCTGCTGTTCATCGCGGATTTCTTTTTGTTCGACCGGATTGCGCCCCTCGGTAAGCTCGCCGTGCTGTGGTCGCTCGCGATGCCGGTATATTATTTCATCTTCTCCATCGCCCATGCCGCGGTCAACCCGCACCTAACCTTTGAGGACGGGAGCCGCTACCCGTACTTCTTTCTGGATTTGGACAAGTTCGGCTGGTTCGGCTTTCAAAAGGGCCTGGGCGTTTTCTGGTGGGTGCTGATCATCATGGCGCTGACGCTCGGGCTTGGCTATCTTTACCGGTTTTTACAAAATATTCTCTGATCATCGCCGGACCCGGCGGACCTTTTCCTTTCAAATCCCCGTTTCCGCATATCGGTTCATGCGTCCCGGATTGCTGTGGCTTCATTCCGCCGCCGGGGCGGTGATTTCGATATGGTTTCCCTCGCTGTCCGCAAATTCCGCCACCCAATGCATGCCGATCCGCGTCACGGGAAACACGATTTGCAGCCCGTCTAACTTGCGCCGCAGAATTTCCGGGCTTTCCACATCGACGCTGGGCAGGCAATTGGTTCCGAACGTGTGCGGCTCCTTCTTTTTGCGAAAGGCAAACAGTCCCAGCCTGAAGCCGCCGACATCAAACACGCTGTAAATATCGTCGCGCACCGTGACGGGTTGCTCGAAAAACGCCTCGTAAAACGCGATTGCGCGTTCCATGTCCAGAACGCAAAGATACATCGACCGAATCCTGCAGTTCATCCTGCGGCCCTCCTATTCGCTTTACGCATAGCAGGTGTTTTGCACTCGCTTGTCCGCGCGCTATCTCCGGTCGTTGGGCGCGGTAATAATCCACGTATAACCAAACTTGTCGCGCACCTGCCCGCCCATTCCGGCGTCGTCCGGCGGCGGATGCGGCATCAGCCGCTGCAGCACCGTTCCCTCCGCGCCGAAGGCGTCCAGAATGGCGTCGGCTTCCGCCGATGCGGCACAGTGGATCATCAGCCGGACGGCGTCCGTGATGTTCACCGTTTCCTCTCTGTCGCCCCCGGAAAGCGCGCTGCCGGCGATCATCGCCTCCACATGCATCACCTTCCCGCTCATCGCCGCGCCGCCCGTTGCTTCTGTGTAACGGGATAAAAACCCGATCCTCCCGCCCAGAACCTTACAGTACAGGGTAAACGCCTCTTCGCAATCGCCATGAAACGTCAAATACGGAATAATCATCGCGTCCTCCTTTATTCCAATCGCATCCAAACCGACACGTATACCTGCAACTATTCCACATCGCCCTGTCTCAACCTTCTTAAATAAAAGCAGGAAATTTCGCATCGGCTAAGCCCACAGATATCCAACGAAACTGTATGAACACAGGGCGCTATTACAGAATCAAAGCGACCCCGCGAACTCTATGAAGTCCGCAAACGTCCTGCGTCCCGTATCCTGTTTCGTCCCCGTATAAATGCATCAAAGCCTGCTTTGATGCGAGAGGGGAAACGGAAGCGAGCGTGCACCCGGTGGGTGCTTACGCGGAGCGTAAAGCGAACTGGAGTTGGGAGCTTTTACAAAGCATGGCGACCGTACAGGGAGCTATGCGACAATAAAAGCGAGTGGGTAGCCGAAAGAACGCTGTGAGCGATGGCGGCTTTTTGTGCAGCAAAAAACATCGTCGCGAGCTGAGTGCAGTTCGCGACGACGATGGCTGGGGAACTAGGATTCGAACCTAGACAATACGAGTCAGAGTCGTAGGTGCTACCATTACACAATTCCCCAAAATTGCGCTCGTTCATTATACGGTCAAGGCGCGAGGCTTGTCAAGGTTTTTTCGGGGAAAGAACCCGGTTTGACGCAGTAAAATTCATCAAAACGCAAGCTTCCGCCCGCCGCCGCGGGCGTCGGCATACTTTGGCCGCATCCGCAGCGGCCCGAAACGGTTTTATTGCTTTTCCACCAAATGGCAGGCGACAAAGTGATCGGGCATTACTTCGCGCAGCACCGGCTCCTCCCGCCTGCAGATATCGCAGGCCAGCGGGCAGCGCGAGGAAAAGGCGCAGCCCTTGGGCCGGTGAATCGGGCTGGGTACGTCGCCGGTCAGAATCTGCCGGTGTTTTTTCATCTCCAGCTCGGGATCGGGAATGGGCACGGCGGAAAGCAGCGCCTTGGAATACGGATGCAGCGTGTTTTTGTACAGGTTTTCGCTGGACGCCAGCTCCACCACCGAGCCCAGATACATCACGGCGATGCGGTCCGAAATGTACTTGACGATATTCAGGTCGTGCGCGATGAACAGGTACGTCAGTTTCATCTGCTCCTGCAATTTATGCAGCAGGTTGATGATCTGCGCCTGAATGGATACGTCCAGCGCGCTGATGGGCTCGTCGCAGACGATGAACTCCGGCTCGATGGCGAGCGAGCGGGCGATGCCGATACGCTGGCGCTGACCGCCGGAAAACTCATGGGGAAAGCGGTTTTCGTGCTCGCGGTTCAGCCCGACGATATCCAGCAGCTCCTCCATGCGGTCCTTGCGCTTTTTCGGATCGTACATGCCGTGGATAACCATACCCTCCTGGATAATGGAGCCGACCGTCATGCGCGGATCCAGGGACGCATACGGATCCTGAAACACGATCTGCGCCTTTTTCGTAAACTGGAAGCGGTTGCGCTTGCTGGACAGGTCCAGCTCCTTGTCCTCGTAGATCAGCTTACCCTTGGTCGGGCGGTAAATACCGATCATGGTGCGCCCGAGCGTGGATTTGCCGCAGCCGGATTCGCCGACCAGCCCGAGCGTTTCGCCGCGGCGGATCTCCAGCGATACGTTCTCCACGGCGTGCAGCATTCTGCTGCCGCTGACCTTGAAATATTTACTCAGATTTTCTGTCTTGATGAGAATGTCACTCATTGTCATCGCCTCTTTCCGCAGCGCTGGGGCAATCCGGGTGCAGCAGCCAGCACTTGGCCATATGCCCCTTCTCCAGCTCGAATTCCGGCGGTACTTCTTCTTTGCAGATTTGCATGCAATGCTTGCAGCGGGCTGCAAAGCCGCAGCCGACGGGCGGCGAGAGCAGATCCGGCGGCGTGCCGGGAATGGAAATCAGATCATCCTTCTTCGTCGCGTCGGCGGACGGCAGGGAGCGCATCAGCGCCTTGGTGTAAGGATGGCTGTTGTTGTAGAAAATCTGATGGATCGTGCCCGTTTCCACAATCATACCCGCGTACATCACCGCCACACGGTCGGCAATGCCCGCCACCACGCCCAGATCGTGCGTGATCAGAATGATGGCGTTTTTCAGCTTTCCCTGAATCTCCTTGAGCAGATCCATGATTTGCGCCTGAATGGTCACGTCCAGCGCCGTGGTGGGTTCGTCGGCAATCAAGAGTAGCGGGTCGCACGAGAGCGCCATGGCAATCATGGCGCGCTGGCGCATGCCGCCGGAATACTCATGCGGGTACTGTTTGGCGCGTTCCAGCGGATTGGGGATGTTCACCTGCTCCAGGCACTTGATCGCCTCCTTGCGCGCTTCGGCGGGAGATAAGTGCTGGTGCAGCTTGATGGCCTCCACGATTTGCTTGCCCACCTGCTTGGTCGGGTTCAGGCAGGTCATCGGGTCCTGAAAGATCATGGAAACCTTGCGTCCGCGGAGCTTGCGCATCTCGATGTCCGAGGCCTTGACGATGTCATGCCCGTCCAGTGTGATTTCGCCGCTGACAATACGCGCCGGCGGCATGGGATTGAGCTTCATAATGGTCTGTGCCGTTACCGATTTTCCGCAGCCCGATTCGCCTACGATGGCGAGCACCTCGCCCTCTTCCACATACAGCGAAACGCCGCGGACCGCCTGCACCTCTCCTGCGTAGGTATCAAAGGATACCCGCAGATCGTTCATTTCAAGTATTCGCTTCCCCATTCGGGCCTACCTCCGTAATCTGGGATCAAATGCATCACGCAGGCCGTCGCCGAACAGGTTGAACGCAAGCATGGTCAAACTGATGCAAATGGCAGGAATAATCAGCTGATTCGGATACAGGCGGAAGTTCTCAATTCCGGTCTGCGCGAGCGAGCCCCATGAGCACATGGGCAGCTGAACGCCGAGTCCCAAATAGCTTAAGTATGCCTCGGTAAAGATAACGGCAGGGATGGAAAGCGTGGTGCGCACGATCACGACGGACAGCGTATTGGGCAGCAAATGGCGCGCGATGATCCGCGCCGGAGATGCGCCCAGCGCCTCCGCGGCCACCACGAACTCCTGCCGCTTGAGGGCGACCACCTGCCCGCGCACAAGGCGCGCCATGGGTATCCAGCCCACCAGGGAATAGGCGACGATGATCGTCATCATCCCGGGCGGCATGATCATCATCAGCAAAATCACGATGATCAGATAGGGGATGCCGTTGATAACCTCCAGAAAGCGCATCATGATAATATCCGTCGTACCGCCGAAATATCCGGAAACGCCGCCGTAGATAACCCCGATAATCAGGTCGATGATGGCGCACACGATTGCGATTGTCAGCGATACGCGCCCGCCCATCCAGATCCGCGTGAATACGTCGCGTCCCAGCTTGTCCGTGCCGAAAATATGCACGGCGCCCACCGTGCCTTCCGCGTCGCATACGAAGCCCATCGGCGCGTTCGTATGCCCGTAATGCTGCTCGCGATAATCAAAGGGGCTGAAGATCGGCGCGAAGATGCTCATCAGCGTCAGTATAATGATAATCACCAGGCATACGGCGGCGACCCTGTTTTTCATAAAGCGCCGCATCGCGTCCTGCATATAGGTCAGGCTGTAGCTTGAGATCGCTTCCCGTTCGTGCGCGCTTTCCCCGACATGCGTAAAGCGCTTTTTTTCGATTGCTTGCATGTGCCTACCCCTCCAGCTTTATTCTCGGGTCGATGAACCCGTACAGCAGGTCAACCACCAGGGTACACACAATCAACAGCCCGCCATAAAATACCGTCGTACCGGAAATCATCGTATAATCGAGATCCTTGATGCTGGTTACGAAATATTTCCCCAGCCCGGGTATGTTAAAGATGCTTTCTATCACAAAGGT
>Ga0116164_10001674_pt1 | contig 16476 bp, 16 predicted proteins | sample AD_UKC109_MetaG_FD_89888 | JGI IMG/M metagenome (GOLD analysis project Ga0116164, IMG submission 89888) | Active sludge microbial communities of municipal wastewater-treating anaerobic digesters from Hong Kong - AD_UKC109_MetaG | ecosystem: Engineered > Bioreactor > Anaerobic > Digestate... | reverse complement strand
TCACAAGCAGCGTCAGATAGACCTTCGGATCGAGCCTCTTCTTCTTGGGGTGGACGACCCCCTCCGTCTCCATCGCCTCCATTGATCTTGCCATCGCCTCGTCGGCGACCCTCTCGACGCTGATGGCGTAAAGGAGGTAGACGATGAGGAGGGCGAGGGAGAGGAGGGCCTCGGCGAAGCTGTAGGCCCCGTCTGCGACCATCAGGGAGAGGAGGACCGCCGAGCCGACGAATAATGGCAGATCGACGTTGGCAAGCTCGTACTTCGTCACCATCTTCTTTCCCACGATGGCGGAGAGGCCCAGGACGAGGAATATGTTCGTGACGTTCGAGCCCATCACGTCCCCCACCACGATCTCCGAGGAGCCCTTCATCACCGCCAAAATCGACGAGACCAGCTCCGGGGTCGAGGTCCCCACGGCGACGATGGTGACGCCGATGATGAAGGGGGAGATCCCGAAGGCGATGCCGATCCTCTCGGCGGAGTCGGTGAAATAGTCTGAGGCCTTCACCAGGACTGCGAGGCTTGCGACGAAGACCAGAGCCCAGAAGAGAAGGGGGAGCATCAGTTCACCATTCTGCCGATGAGGTTAAAATTGTTTTCTAGGAGGGAAGAGAGTTTGGTCAACGAAGACTCGAAGATATCTGGAATCCGAAAGCCGGGCCGTATGCAATAAAGGCAGTCAGCGCGGGAAAAGCGGCTGGCTAGGATCTAGTCGATGCAAGTGGACTCGGAGTTCGATGATCAAATGTGCAATGTGAAAACAATTTTAAACCGAAATTGCTATGGAGTTCTAGGTGTAGGTCTTGGCTGATCAAAGGGAGTTTCATCGAAAGTCTCTAAGCGAAAAAGTTGAAGATCGCAGTGAGGCGATATATTCGATCTGTTTTGATTTTTCAGACCTTCCTGACAAAAACCAGGCATGGGAAGACCTTCACAGGCTTTCGACCGATGAAGATAGCGAGGTGCGGGGGTGGGCTGCATACGCCCTCGGTTGGGCCTTTTCCGAAGTTCCTGACAAAAACCAGGCATGGGAAGACCTTCACAGGCTTTCGACCGATGAAGATAGCGAGGTGCGGGGGTGGGCTGCACAAGCCCTCGGTTGGGCCTTTTCCGAAGTTCCCAACAAAAAACAGGCATGGGACGATCTGCACAGGCTTTCGACTGATGAGGATAGCGATGTGCGAGGGTGGGCTGCATTCTCCATCGGTTTAGCCTTCTCCGAAGTTCCCGACAAAAAACAGGCATGGAAAGATTTGCACAGGCTTTCGATTGACGAAAATGACTTTGTGCGGGAGTGGGCCGCATTCGCTCTTAGTGAGGCCTTTTCCGAAGTTCCCGACAAAAGCCAGGCATGGAAAGATTTGCACAGGCTTTCGACCGATGAAGATAGCGAGGTGCGGGGGTGGGCTGCATCCACCCTCGATAAGGCCTTTTTCCAAGTTCCCGACAAAAACCAGGTATGGGACGACCTGCATAGGCTTTCGACTGATGAGGATGGCTATGTGCGAGGCGGGGCTGCACTCTCCATCGGTTGGGCCTTTTCCGAAGTTCCCAACAAAAAACAGGCATGGGAAGATCTGCACAGGCTTTCGACTGACGATATTGGCGATGTGCGTGAGAGGGCTGCATCCGCCCTCTGTGAAGCCTTTTCCCAACTTCCAGACAAAAAACAGGCATTGGAAGACCTCCACAGACTTTCGACCGATGATGATCGCTCGGTGCGGGTATCTGCAAATCATTCTCTCGGCAGGGCATCGATATCCAAGGCTACAGAGGCTGAAGATGAGGAGGATTTGAGAATGAAGCTTGAAGATGCCTTGGAATTTTTCGAGAGATCTGCGGAAGAGGCGACTGACACCAGTCCTTCCAAGTTCTGTCTTCCCTTTTATCGATCATTTTACGCACTAACTTTCAAGAAACAAGATGCCGAGGCTGATGTGCAGAAATATCTGGAAGAGGCTAAAAGCGCATCAGAGGGTTCGCAGAGCAAAGAAAAGCTTTTGGAGGCGATCGAAAACCTCTCAAACGCTCTGAAAGAGGCTCGTAATCTGGGCGAAATGAATCTCGACGTCAAAAAGCACCACCTCAACGCTTGTAGACGGTACTGTGACAGGGCAGCCGAACTTCTGGCCGATACGAGAGAAGACGCGCCGGGAGCAACGAAGCTGATCGAAAAAGGCATTCCGATCATCGATCACCGAATACGGGAGACTCTGGCAGAGATTCGGGAAAAGACTAGAGCCGTATGCAAACAGACGCTCGATACGCCAGCAGAAGAGTTCGGAAAGGAAATCGCTAGGCAGGGCAAAGCTCTATGTCAGGTCAGAGATCCGATACAGCTAAATAAGGCTCTCTTCAATCTTGACAGAACGCTTTCTTCGCAACTTAAAGACCCAGAAATCCAAGAACTCATTGAACAAGCACGCACCGAGCCGAACGTGGAAGATAAACTCAATATATATAACATAATTTTGGGCCTAATCTTAGGCAAATCGCAAAGGACAAAAGAAGGGCTTGCTGAGACGGTTAACATCCAAAATTTTAACGTTTCTTCAGATAAGGATGAAAAACCCTGGTACCGGGATCGAAATGCACTGATCGCCATAGCCGGAGTTTTAGTGGCGGCGTTAGGCGTTCTAGTCTCAGAGATCTTATGAGCGGGTTCCAGATTGTATCCTAGTAAAGATCGAAGGAACGACCCTTCCCGCCATCGGTTCCAAATATTAGACAAAGGTTAAATATCCTGCCCACACCAATCCTCCCCTATGCGCCACCAGAACCTCGCGGGAGTCGTCGCCCTGATGGGGATCATCACCGCCGAGACGTTCCGCCCCGGCTACAGCACCCGAGATGAGGCCATCAGCGACCTGGGAGCCTCGATGCTGCCGGAGAGCGTCGCCCTTCAGCCCTCGGCGACGATCTTCAACGCCACCATGATCCTCACGGGGCTATTGGTCATCACAGGAGCCCTCATCCTCTTCGGCGCCGCCGGGGGCGTGGTCCTCAGGATCGATGGGCCAGAGGGGTGGGTGGTGGCATATCCTGTCGTCCTCTGGACGGTCGGGTTTGGGGGTTACCTGATGGGATCATCAAGACCCGGACCTGATGCTGATTCTGATCCGCAAAACGTTCAAGCTTCAAAAGATCGCAACACCCAACATCATATGGATTATCAGAAAGTAGACGGGTTTTCGTCAAAAACCCGTCCGTGCCGACTCGCAGCGTTCATAAATGTTATGAAGATTTCTCAACGTTTCTCAAATACCTATAAAACAATTATTGCCATCCCTCCCCTTGTAACCACTTCTTGCCTGCAAGTAATCGATTCATGATCATCAGGCCGATGGATGGGGTTCGAGATTATCATGCCAAGGATTAGAAGAGAGCTATACAACAAGGAGATCTGCGCCTGCTCCATCTTCGGAGCCATGAACCGGGATGGTGAGCGCTTCAATGCCGCCGGAGTCATGAAAGCGATAGCTAACATGCACGTCCGTGGCAACGGTCTCGGTGGGGGCTTCGCAGCCTACGGCATATACCCACATTACAAGGATTATTATGCCTTTCACCTCATGTTCACCGGCACGGGCCCGCAGGCGAAGCTGGACGCCAAAAAGGAGCTTGAGTCCTTCCTCTACGCAAGGTTCGACGTCGTCTACGACGAAGAGATACCCACCGACGCTGAGGTGAAGCTGAAAGACCCGCCCCTGATCTGGCGCTACTTCGTCCTTCCCAAAGAGGGGGTGGACGACTCCGGCATCGACAGGTCCGAAGAAGATTACATCGTGGACCAGATCATGGCGGTGAACACCGGAATCGAGAACGCCTACGTCTTCAGCTCCGGCAAGAACATGGGCTGCTTCAAGGGCGTCGGCTACCCCGAGGATATCGGCGAGTACTTCATGCTCGACGAGCTGTACGAGGCCTACACCTGGACCGTCCACGGCCGATTCCCCACCAACACCCAGGCCTGGTGGGGCGGTGCTCATCCCTTCAGCCTCCTGGATACGACCGTCGTTCACAACGGCGAGATCTCCTCCTACGGCACCAACCGCTGGTACCTGGAGATGTACGGCTACGCCTGCACTCTCCAGACGGACACCGAAGTGATAGCCTACGCCGCTGATTTGCTGATGAGGAAGCAGAATCTCCCCCTTGAGGTCGTGGCCAAGATTCTGGCACCTCCCATCTGGAACGCCATCGACCGAATGTCTGAGAAGGAGAGGAAACTTCTGACCACCCTCCGGATGGTCTACGGCCCTCTACTCATGAACGGGCCGTTTGCCGTCATCATCGGCCAGACGGGCCGGATGATCGGCCTCACCGACAGGATTAGGCTCCGGCCCCTCACCGCCGCCACGAGAGGGGAGATGTTCTACATCTCCTCGGAGGAAGCGTCGATCAGACTCATCTCACCGGAGCTCGACCGAGTCTGGACCCCCAACGGGGGAGAACCGGTCGTCGCCGAGCTGAACAGCATGAAAAAGGTTTTGCTATGAGATCATTCGTCTTTCCCGAGTTTCAGATCATAAGGGACGAAGAGAAGTGCGGCCAGTGTAGGGCTTGCGAGAGGCATTGCTCCTTTGGCGTCCACACCTACGACCCGGTGGCCGACCGGCTCGTCTCCGACGAGAGCAAGTGCGCCGGCTGCCAGAGGTGCGCTGTCTTCTGCCCCAAGAACGCCATAGTTGTCCGTCCCTCGCCCTCCTACTACCGGCCCAACGCCTCCTGGTCTCGCGAGAAGCTCGAGGACCTCAAGAGGCAGGCGGAGACGGGAGGAGTCATCCTCACAGGATGCGGCAACGACAAGCCCTTCCGAATATACTGGGACCACATCGTCCTCAACGCCTCTCAGGTGACAAACCCCTCCATCGACCCTCTGAGAGAGCCGATGGAGCTGAGGACTTTCCTTGGAAGAAAGCCGGACATGATGGAGATCTCCGCCGATGCAGGTGACGTGGAGATCAAAACTGAGCTCTACCCCAACCTGATGGTAGAGACCCCTATCCTCTTCTCGGCGATGTCCTACGGAGCCATCAGCTACAACGCCTTCCGATCTCTCGCCACAGCTGCCTGCAGGTCCAAGACCTACTTCAACACCGGCGAAGGCGGCCTCCCCCGAGAGATGAGGGAACGTTTCGGCAGATGCGCCATAGTCCAGGTGGCATCGGGCCGCTTCGGCATAGACGCCGAGTACCTGAACTGCGCTGCCGCCGTCGAGATCAAGGTGGGCCAGGGAGCAAAGCCCGGCATAGGCGGCCACCTCCCCGGCGAGAAGGTCTCCCAGGCCGTGGCCGAGACGCGAATGATCCCCGCGGGGACCGACGCCATCTCCCCGGCACCTCACCACGACATCTACTCCATCGAAGACCTGGCCATGCTCATCACCGCCCTCAAAGAGGCGACGAACTACGAGAAGCCGATCTCCGTCAAGATCGCCGCCGTCCACAACTTCGCCGCCATCGCCTCGGGGATAGTGCGAGCCGGCGCTGACATCATCGCCATCGACGGCCTCCGGGGCGGGACGGGAGCGGCTCCCAAAGTCATCCGAGACAACGTGGGCATCCCGACGGAGCTGGCCATATCCTCCCTCGACCGACGGCTGAGGGACGAGGGGATCAGGAACCGGTGCTCCATCATCTCCGCGGGCGGGATCCGTTGCAGCGCCGACGTCATCAAGGCGATAGCTCTGGGCGCCGACGCTGTCTACATCGGATCTGCGGCTCTGATCGCTATGGGCTGCACCCTGTGCCAGAAATGCTACACTGGCAAGTGCAACTGGGGAATATGTACCCAAGATCCCCGCCTCTCCGGGAGGCTGAACGTGGACATCGCCTCTACGAGGCTCTCCAACCTCATCTCCGCCTGGTCTCACGAGATCCGGGAGATGCTGGGCGGCATGGGGATCAACGCTCTCGAGAGCCTCCGAGGCAACCGGGACCACCTCCGGGGAATAGGGCTGTACGAGTGGGAGCTGGACGTATTGGGAATCAAAGGCGCTGGAGAGTGAGATAAAAATGGGGAGAGCAATACGATCCGAACCGGGCATCAGCGGGGCTAAACAATGTTACCAAAATACTGATACTCCCCAAATTGATGCAAAAGACCTGCAGACAAAAGAGCTGAACGACCAGCTACGAGAGTTGATGCTCTCCGGCAAAAAGAGGGTTAACATCATAAACGTCTGCGGCCAGAGGTACATCGGCACCCGCCTCTACACCCCCGAGCACCGCGAGATGGAGATAGAGATCTTCGGAACGCCAGGAAACGATCTTGCCGCCTTCCTCTTTGGCCACAAGATAACCGTCCACGGCAACGCCCAGGACGGCGTGGGAAACACCATGGACGCTGGAGAGGTGATCGTGGAGGGAAGGGCTGGAGACGTCCTTGGATTTTCGATGCGAGGCGGTGAGATCTATATCCGAGATGGCTGCGGCTATCGGACGGCCCTCCACATGAAGGAGTATGAAGGCAAAAGGCCGGTCCTGGTGGTGGGCGGCATATCTCAGGACTTTCTGGGCGAGTACATGGCGGGTGGGATCGTCATCATCCTGGACCTGAAAGACGAGACTCACAAAGCCAACTTCATGGGCACCGGCATGCACGGAGGCGTCATATATCTCCGCGGGACTGTGGACCGGTCCCAGGTCGGAGACCAGGTGGCCATCTCGCCCATCGACGAGGCCGACCGAGAGGTTCTCGGCGGATACATATCCAAGTACCTGGAGCGCTTCCCGGATATCGATAAGAAAAAAGATGAGATCTTGAACTCCCAGTTCGTCAAGCTAGAGCCCAGGTCGAAGAGGCCTTACGGCAATCTTTATGCATACTGAATATGCTGAAGATTTTCCTTGGGAATTGAAGGCCATCAGTGATTAAGATGACAAAAGTGCTTGTTCCAATGATCAGTCCATATTGCGATGCAGGCTGCGGATCTTCCGCTGCAGTCGAGAGGGGGCGCACCAAGGGGATGGGGTGCATGCCGGGCCATCCTGCAATCGATGGGGCTTTATGCTCTAAAAGAAATTTGGCTCAGGAGATCATCGTCTCCCGGAGGGGTTAAAATGCCAGTTTATGTTGACGTTGCTCGATGCATCGGCTGCCGATCCTGTGAAGTCGCCTGTAAGCGAGTCCATGAGGGGGTCGGACACATCTACGTCCATTACGTCGGAGATTTCGCCTCGGTCCCCATATTCTGCCATCACTGTGAGGAGGCCTCCTGCACCATGGCCTGTTTCTCGGGGGCCCTGACCAAAGATGGAGAAGTGACCGCCTTCGACGTGGAAAAGTGTACCGGCTGCGGCCTGTGTTCCCTCGCCTGTCCCTTTGGCGTCGTATGGAATGACAAGATAGCTCATAAGTGCGACAGCTGCAAGGGACGCGAAAAGCCCGCCTGCGTCACCACCTGTCCGGGCGGGGCCCTGTCCACCGACTCCGATCTGGCTGCCAGCCGGGCCCGGACTCGCGCAGCCCGAGCTGCCGCCCAGGGAGGGAGAAGATGATCAAAGTTGACGCCAGCCTCTGTATCGGCTGCCTCTCCTGTTCCAACGTCTGCCCCAGCCAGAACATCGTCCGCACCGTGACCGAAGATACGCGGAGCATCCACTGGAAGAGGTGCAAAGAGGAGTGCGACCTCTGCGTCGAGTTCTGTCCCGCCAAAGCTCTGACTCTCGTGCCTTTCGACGAATCGGTGCCGGAGCCCGACCTCACCTTTGACCTGGTGGCCTGCCGGATCTGCGGGTCGAAGTACGCCACAGAGCCGATGCTCAAGAGGATCGAGTTGGTCCTTCCCGTCGATCTTCAGACGGACGCCGACGGGCTGGAGTGGGTCCGGATCTGTCCGTCCTGCCGAAGAAAGGCGGAGTCTGTGAGGGTCACAAGGCCGCTGGTGAAGGAAAGGATGAGAAAGATCCCGTGAAGAGGGAGGACGGTCGTCCCCTCACCTCCGGGATTTCGGTCTATTTTCAAGACGCCGCGCCGGAAAGGTTGATATACGAGATTCTCCGTCAGAAAGCCGTAGTGGGCGTGTAGCCTAGCCAGGACAAGGCGGCAGCCTCCTAAGCTGTAGATCAAGGGTTCGAATCCCTTCACGCCCGCCAACTTAACGTTTCAGTTTTCCGCTGCTTTATTGTCTCTATTGTCTTTGTCGTTTCGCGTCTCACAACATAGTTTGGATCTGAGCCCCGACGATTCGTCAGGGCACTATCTTGGATATGGCGACCTCGATGATGTCCTCGGCCCCCGCCTTCTTCAGCTGTGGGATCAGAAGGTTGATCCCGGACCGGTCCACCACGGACTGGACGGCATAGTAGCCGGAGTTGTAGAGCTTCGATACCGTCGGCCGCTTCATGCTGGGGAGGAGGGAGATGACGTCCTCGATATTCTCCTCGGGGACGTTCAGGGCGATGAGGACCTTGCCTCGAGCCCTCGTGACAGCGAAGAGCATCGTCTCGACGGCCTGGATCTCCTCTCTCTTATCGGGATCGGCCCAGCTATCCTTGTTTGCGATCAGCTCCGATGTGGACTCCAGGATTACGTCGATGATCTTGAGGCCGTTTTTGACCAAGGTCGAGCCGGTCTCCGTCAGGTCGACGACGGCGTCCGCCAGCTCCGGGACCTTCGCCTCCGTCGCCCCGTAAGAGTACTCCACCTCCACGGGTATTCCCAACCCATCGAAGAACTTCTTTGTGAGGTTCGGGTACTCTGTCGAGATCCTGCTGCCAGTGACGACGTCTTTTGCGCTCTCGGCCTTTTGGGTCTCCGGGACCGCCAAGACCACCTTAACCTTGCCCGGACCCTGCTTTCCGTAGTCCAGCTCCGCCACGGTGACGACGTCTGCCTCCGACTCCTTGACCCAGTCGGTCCCACTGATCCCCAGGTCGAAGTACCCTTTGGCGACGTAGCTTGGGATCTCCTGGGGGCGGAGGATCTTCACCTTCCCCACCCTGGGATCGTTGATCCGGGCGTTGTACTCCCGTTCGGTCCTTCTTATCTCGAGCCCCGCCTGCTGGAAGAGCTGGAGGGTCTGGTTCTGCAAACTTCCTTTTGGAATGGCGATATTGATCATGGATAAGCACACCTGCTCTCAGCAGGAGCCCCCAGGGCTTTTATCTTTTGCCTTCCGTCTTTTCCGTCCTCTGGCTTCCGTCGTTTTCACCTCTGCTTTCCGGAGTTTTGCGGATGCTGCGCCCCATTTCGCTGTTTCGTCATAGAGTCCATCACAAATTTTAATATCCCTCCGGGGCCATTCGGGCTTGATGAAACTCATAGAGGCCCTGGAAGGTCGGAGGTCGGTTCGGAGGTACGCCGACCGGCCTGTGGACCGGGAGTTGATCGTCTCCCTCCTGGAGGCGGCGGAGACGGCTCCATCGGCGGGAAACCTCAGGGCTCGGGAGTATTACGTCGTCACGAGAAAGGAGATCAGATCGGCCCTCTCGGCGGCCGCCTTCGGCCAGGAGCACGTTGCAGAGGCTCCGGTTGTGATAGTCGTCTGCGCCGATCCCGATAGGTCCGGGGCGCGGTACGGCGATCGGGGCCAGCTCTACTCGATCCAGGATGCCGCAGCCGCCACCGTCTGCCTCCTTCTTGCGGCCTTCGATTCAGGGCTTGGAGGATGCTGGACCGGCGCCTTCGACGATGCGATCGTCAGGGATATACTGGACCTTTCCGGCAGGCTTCTGCCGACGGCGATCGTATCCATCGGCTGGCCCAACGAGAGGCCCTCTCCCCCGCCAACCCGGAACATAACGGAGGCAGTCCACTGGATCGAGGGCTGAAGGCCGGACTGCGGCAGATCGTCGACGCCGTCCTCGCAGGCTCGATCACCACCACGGCTGATCTGGATAGGGTGAAGCGGAAGGTAGGAAGGGAGTTTTGCCTCTCGGACTTGCCGAAGAACGCCGATATCCTGGCCGTGGCCGATGAAGGTGAAAAAGATCGGCTGAAGCTTCTGGTGCGAAAGCCGACCCGGACATTATCTGGGGTGGCGGTGGTGGCGGCGATGACCTCGCCAGCACCCTGCCCTCACGGCGTCTGCATCCCCTGCCCCGGTGGCGTCGGCCGAAGGGACGGATGCCCCACCCCTCAGAGCTACACCGGAAGAGAGCCGGCGGCCCTCCGGGCGATCCAGCAAGATTACGACCCCTACCGTCAGGTGATGGTGCGCCTCCGTCAGCTGGATGAGATCGGCCACCCCCTGGACAAGGTGGACCTGATCGTCATGGGGGGGACGATCACCTCGAGGCCCCTGGGATACCAATACTGGTTTGTGAAGAGATGCCTGGAAGCGATGAACGATTATCCGGGACCTGCCGGTGAGTCCAATGATTCTGAAGTCCAGCGTTCCCGGAAGGGCTTTCTTGAGGTGGCGAGGGCGAACGAGTCGTCCCGGATCAGAAACGTCGGCACCACCTTCGAGACCCGACCCGACTGGTGCCGCCCCGGCCAGATCCAAAATATGCTCCTTTTAGGCGGGACGAAGGTGGAGCTTGGGGTCCAGTCCACCGACGACGACCTTCTCGCCGAGATGAGGCGGGGCCACACCGTCCAAGACTCGATCGAGGCGAACCGGGCCCTCAGGGAGGCGGGGCTGAAGGTGGGTTTTCACATGATGCCGGGCCTTCCCGGATCCGATCCCCAGCGGGACCTCGCCTCTTTTCGGGACCTCTTCGAGCTCGAGAGTTTCAGGCCCGACTACCTCAAGATCTACCCAGCTCTGGTGGTGGAGGGGACGGAGCTTTACGACCGCTACCTTCGGGGTGAGTACTCTCCTCTCGAGGACGAAGAGGCCGCAGAGCTGATATCGAAGGTGAAGGAGCTGATCCTTCCCTACACCAGGCTCCAGCGGGTCCAAAGGGACATCCCGGCACCCCAGATCGTGGCCGGGGTAAAAAAGAGCAACCTCCGCCAGCTGGCAAAAGAGAGGCTTTTGGCGAGGGGAGGGACCTGCCGATGCATCCGGTGCAGGGAGGCGGGGCTCCGGGGCGTCCCCGAGGATGTGGAGGTCAGCCTGAAGGATCTCTCCTACAGGGCCTGCGGCGGAGAGGAGAGGTTCTTATCCTACGAAGGGGAGGACGGGACCCTGGCGGGCTTTCTCCGGCTGAGGCTCTCGGAGAAGGCCCGGGTAAGGGAGCTTCACGTCTACGGCCCCATGACGCCCCTGGGAAAAAAAGGCGGGTGGCAGCACCGGGGCTTCGGATCGAAGCTTCTCGCCGAGGCCGAGAAGATCGCCCTGGAGAGGGGGTACGACTCGATAGAGGTCACCAGCGGGATCGGGGCTCGGCCCTACTACCGAAGGCACGGCTACGAGCTTTCGGAAGCCTACATGATCAAGCGTCTCCGTTGATGCATGCGGCGGTGCTCTCTTTATCTTGCGATCTTCTGTCCTGGCCATCTCCTCAGGGTGGTGGGCACTCGGGGATACAGTGAATCGCCAGGAGGAGAAGGATAACAGCTGCCGCTATCAGGATCAGATGGTTTTGAAAGAACCTCTACCCGACCTTCACTGGCGGGGTCTCGATGGTAGAATCTGATGGGCGCAACATCAAACTCATCTCCCTTTATTTTTTACCGAATACCTCGCAGCTCTGCTGCATAGAATAAAATACCGGTATGGACTAGGAAGCGAATTCAGCACAATATTTACCCGTAAAAAAGTTATCCATAATTAAATTGGTATTGTTGTACGTGTTTAGCTGGCCACGCTTTGTTTCAGTATCTGCAGAGTATCCAGCGCGCCGCGATCTCATCGACTCTTTGAGATCATCGCACTAAATTTGAGTCCCAAAGTTTGAGCTCGTGTAGGTATTGACAACGCAATTGATTGTGGCTCACGAGATAGATTCTTTTCAAAGAAAAATCTGAAGTATAGTTAGCCTTTTATCTCAGAACAGACCTAAATTGAGCGATGAGAACCGGAATGGCCGGAAAGCTCTGAGAGCATTTGCTCATTCTGTTGGGAGGGTAGATTGAGTTCATTCAGACTTAGTGAGGGGGAAAACTCATCAGAGTTCTTCAAGATAGTGAAAGAACATGAGGCGCCCAATACTTGTTGCTCTTTTGAAGAGAGATCTACCCTTCCATCTCTTGCAGAAGTTTTCGTCTCCGACGAGGCAGGACGCTGCCGGTCGTGCCAACATGTCTCTGATATACTCCTGCGCAAGTTAACATATGATGCCACAGTCGCGCGCTATTCTCTGACCGACAAGGCTCCGAAGCTCACCGACGCCATCCTCCTGGATGAACTCGCGAGGCATCCCGGCTCGCCTCATGTGGGTCATGAACCAGTGCCTGCAGCAGTGAGGCGAGAAGTGGTCCTCCATGCGGTCGGAGTTCGGATCATGCAGACCTGCCCGAGCGGCAAAAATGGCAAATATGGCATGCTGCCAATGATTTCAATGACACCGCTTCGCACGATGAAATACATTTGGCTCTAGATAATCGTTATTCCTTAGTATTATAGCTCTTTTTGAGGCTTCATCCGCCATTTGGATTAAATTTTTATCGCCATAACAATCACCAATATCTCGAAGAATTATGCTTCTCCAATGCCATGCGTCACCATAGCTTTCATCTATTTCGATAGCTTTATCGAAACATTCGAGGGCTTCCTTGTACTTGTTAGTAATGTTCTCCCGATCTTGTCCCTTGCTTACCATTTCTTGGCCAAGCTCGAATTGAGTGGCACCTTTTCCGTTCCATGCTCTTGCGTTTTGTGGATCTAGGTCTAGGGCTCTGTCATAAGCCCCATTTGCCTCAGAGTAATTACAGAAATGGAATAAGATATCGCCTTTAGCAATCCATATTATGGAATCTTCAGGATTTGCCTCAATCGCATTATCTATCGCTTGTGTAGCGTTTTCATACTGGTATGAAGCGGCGTAAGCAAGTCCCGAATTAGACCAGGCAATTTCATTTTCTTGGTCGAATTCGAAAATTTCTTCGCAAATCTCGATGGATTTACCAAAATAACCTAATTGATTCCATAAATTAGCGGCGTTATTATATACTTCAATTGCTTCGGTAATTCTTCCAAGCTTTTGAAGTGTTTCCCCCTTTTTCTGGCATGCAATGGCTAAATTGGGATTAACGGAGCAATCATCATATAACTTATAATGGGAATCCATTTCGATAGATTTGTTAAAATAAATAAGGGCATCCTCATATAAATTAGCTCTGAACGCCTCATTTCCTTTATCAATCCACTCTCTGGCGGCAATTGAAAACGCAATATTTGATTCATTGATCTTTCCAAGCATAAAAAGAGCATTACCTTTTTCCTGCCATGCTTCGGGAAAAGTAGAATCTAAATGAGCTGCTCTATCATAAGCATCAGCAGCTTCTTCATACTTGCCTAGATTATATAACACATCTCCTTTTTTCATCCATGCGTCCTTATAGTTGGGATTCAATTTGGTCGCTTCATCAAAGGCTCCAAAAGCATAATCGTTTTGGTCATGCAAGCTGTAATTCGATCCAATATTGTAAAGATATTCGGCTAATACATTGGGATCCTCGAAGCGAATATCTGTTGAAGAATATGGAGTGCCGCCTTTAAGTATATAGTCGTATTCATAGATAATATATTGCGACTGTACAGATAAAACTAAGAAACCTACGCAGAAAATGATTATCATAATAGCTTTACATGAATGTTCAACCCATCTCACTATAAACCCCGCCGAGTTTTTTTAGTAATAGACGTCTGAATATAAATTATTTTTGGTCGTGTATGCACTTCATTGAATAGGTACCTTAAATGTCATCAGCCCTCTAAGACTCCAAACATGGTCAGTAACACCTTCTGCCATGGCAGGTGTTCGATACATCCATTTCCTTCCATCTAAATTGATTTTCACTTTTAGAGATTGATGAGGTTTGACGAAGTTGTACCAAGCTTGGAATAAATCCAGAACATGAGAATGCCTCTCTAGATCCTTGCTGCAGTTCATGCCTTTGCGAATGAATCTCGCGATACAATTGCGGATAGTCTTCGTTCTGTTCCTTTGTAAGGCGGATTTTCCAAATAACCATAGATGTTTACAAGTCTATCTTCAAAGGCATCCCAGTTATCAGACGTGAAAACAGGGATGGGAGAATGAATAGACCTTCTTTGCTCTACGTCTCCAAACAGAGCGATGGCGTTTAATCTCCCTCTTCAGTCGCCAGAACTGGTCAAAATAGTATTGAGTGGGGATTGGAGTTGGAGTTCATGATCCGATATTATCGTTCCATCAGGGTAAAGTCTGCAGGATAGGTGGAGCGAAACTATTCAGCCTTCATATGCCTTCAGCTTCTGGGCGTTCGCCTTTGTAAGCCTCAATTAGATATCAAAAATCCAGATTAAGGGACTATATCCCTATCTGCGGTATGTGGGCGAGGTAGCTTTCGCGAAGCTCCTTTTTGTCGATGTGGTCGTAGATATCGATCGCCTCCTTCCTCACGTCGTCACGCAGCTCCTGGATGAACTCGCGAGGCATACCAGCCTGTCTCATGTGGGTCGTGAACCAGTGCCTGCAGCAGTGTGGCGAGAAGTGATCTTCCATCCGGTCTGAGTCAGGGTTGTGGAAGCCGGCCCTCTCTGCGGCCTTGGTGACCGCGGTGTAGACGTCATTCCTGTTCAGCCGGTCGCCAGTGCTATCGTTCCATTGGATCTCCACCTCTTCCGCCTTCTTCCTCGCCTTCTGCTTCCTGACCCGCCATAAATCAATCAGTTTCGGGAGCTCCTCATAGAAGAATGTTGAAGAAGGTATACTAAGTTACGATCTTATTCAGCGCTTCGGCAGCTGCCTTTCGAACATCGACATCCTCATCATTCTGGGATACGTAGGCTAGTGCGTCTATAGCCCTCGCATCGCCTATTTCGCCAAGAGCATAGGCAACAGCGTTTCGAATATCCGGATACCAGCTTTGGAGTGCAGTGATAAGTGGATCGACTGCACGCGGATCTACCTATATCGCCGAGCTCACTGGCAGCACGCAATCGAACCAAAGAATCGTAGTCCTGAAGAGCCTGAATTATAAGGTCGAAATACTCCGTTCTTCCCAGTTTAACTAACGAAATCGCAGCCTCTGTTCGCACACCTGAATCATCATCCTTTAGAAACTCGATCAGCGGATCAATTGCCCTGGTATCGCCTATATCACCAAGAGCTTCAGCTGCTGCCTCTCGAATGTACGAGTCCTCGTCTTGGAGAGCCTGGATCAGCGGATCCACCGCTCTTTGATCGCCTATATCGCCAAGAGCTTTTGCAGCATACATTCAGACTAACCAACTATCATCATCTAGGACTGCAATTAGAGGATCGACCGCCCTGGAATCGCCGATTTTACCGAGAGCTATGGCAGCACTCCATCGCATCGAAGAATCTTCATTCTGGAGAGCCTCGATGAGAGGATCAACCGAGTCTTCACCGATCTTAACGAGAGTATCAGCGGCTTCCGATCGGACTCTCGAATTATCCTTGAGAGCTGCGATCAGAGGATCAACCGCCTCTGGATCGCCTATTTCGCCAAGAGTCTCAGCGCCCACTGCTCGAACATCCGAATCCTCGTCATGGAGAACTTCGATCAGTGGATTAACCGTGGGCTCACCGATCTCACCGAGTGCATAGGCAGCAGCAGCTCGGACATACGATCCATCATACTGGAGAATTTCAATCAGTGAATCGACCGCCCTGGTATCGTTGATCTAGCCGAGAGCAATGGCAGCCTGGTATCTTACCGAAAGATCCTCGTTTTAGAGTGCCTCGATTAGTGGATCAACCGCTTTAAGATCACTTATTTTGCCCAGAGCCCCGGCTGCCTCCTCTCGAACAGTGGAGTCCTCGTCCTTGAGAACGCTAATGAGAAGATCTACTGCTCTGGTATCACCGATCTCGCCGAGAGCAAAGGCAGCACCCGCTCGAATCCACGGATCCTCGTCCTCAAGGTCTGATATGAGATCATCGATCTCATCTGCCACAACTACCGATAACAGAACCACCAATGTCAGCGCGCATAAAATCAGTCTCGGTCTCATCTCCTCCCCCTCATCTTCGTGAAAGAGAATGGGACCATATATTAAAAATATTTCTATGCTTAACCTCAGTAGTGAGGGAGAAGATCATCACAACTTGCGGGCAATCCCCTCACCAATGCTTTCCCCTCGCGCGATTGGGAACAAGCAAAGCATTTGTGAAAAAGTTAACAAAGCTAGGCCAATTACTTTCGCTCCGCCCATCCTGTAGCCTTACCTCCTTTGGAGCGATAATGGCTACCAGCTTTTGACCATCCTTAAAGAGGCTTACCAAACCGTGATCATATTCGAGCACGATCCCAGTCTATTCGAAGATGCATCCGAGGTGCCTGAGTACGTGGGTCAAGCCCTGAAGGAAGCATCGAACGACTCATTTGTGCTATTGTACTCTCCATGGACTGATAGACACCTTGAGGAGATCTCCAAGTTTGCCGATCGAGTCTTCGTCTTCAACGAGG
>Ga0116164_10001671_pt1 | contig 16492 bp, 12 predicted proteins | sample AD_UKC109_MetaG_FD_89888 | JGI IMG/M metagenome (GOLD analysis project Ga0116164, IMG submission 89888) | Active sludge microbial communities of municipal wastewater-treating anaerobic digesters from Hong Kong - AD_UKC109_MetaG | ecosystem: Engineered > Bioreactor > Anaerobic > Digestate... | reverse complement strand
GACTGATGGTTGTGGACCGACAACGGGCCCAACAACGGATACTCTACGAACAATTTTTCGGGATGTTGGAAGAACACGAAGGCGCCTGCCAGCAACTCCTGTTTCCGCAAACCCTCGAAGTCCATCATGCCGATGCGGCATTGTTAAGCGAAATGCTGGATGATTTGAATGCAATGGGTTTCGACATCCGTGTGTTTGGCCCCTCGGCTTTTATTGTGAGCGGTATCCCGGCGGTATTGGAGCACACCGATCCGAAAAGGATTATTGAGGGCTTTCTGGAAGCATGGAAAAGCAGCGCTGCCTCGATGAAGGATGCCGTACGTGAACGCATTGCCCTATCGATGGCCCGGGCCAGCACTTTCGATTCGGGCGAAAAAATGACACCCCGAGAGGCCGGCCACCTAATCGACCGACTTTTTGCCTGTACTTCGCCCAACTTTAGCCCCACCGGCAAGCCGGTGGTCGAAATTATTCTGGTGGAGGAAATTGAAAAGAGATTGAAAATATAGACAGGATGGCAGGTTTTTTCTGCTTTGTCATCCTGAACCGAATTGGTTCGATAGTTGTTGAACCAGAGAAGAAAATGAAGCATTAAGAAAAAAGATTATGTCATCCGTATTCCGTTCGTCGATGAGCCAGATACCTCCGGTTACCAAAAATCTGATCATTATTAACGCGATCATGTTGTTCGCCACCTGGGTTTTGGGTCCCAGGGGTATCGATCTTACCCGTTGGCTGGCCTTGTATTATCCGGGATCCGATCAATTTATGATCCATCAGCTGATAACCCACATGTTCATGCACGGGGGCTTGACTCATTTGTTTTTTAATATGTTTGCTCTTTGGATGTTTGGTCGGGTGCTGGAGAGTGTATGGGGGCCCCGTCGTTTTTTGATTTTCTATTTTGTAACCGGATTGGGTGCGGCCGCTTTGCATACCTTCGTCAATTACCTCGAAATAGCCCCGATTGCGAAAGCAGCCACTGCTTTTGCCAACACTCCTTCGGCCGATCTCTTTTCTTCGTTTGTCAACAAATACCAGGGAACAATCCGGAATATGGGTTTCGATTTGCCCCGAATCATCGATTTTGCCGCCTCGTGGCTCGACAGTCCTTCATCGACAGCATACGAACAGGAAGCTTCGGCCTTTATGCAAAAACTGGTCGATCTTAAAATGGGCATCCCAACTGTTGGCGCTTCGGGTGCGGTTTACGGCGTATTACTCGGTTTTGGCATGCTGTTTCCCAATACGCAGTTGATGCTTCTTTTTCCGCCTATTCCCATAAAGGCCAAATACATGGTAATTGGTTACGGCGTTCTTGAACTGGTTCTGGGGCTTTCGATGCAGGGAAGCAACATCGCCCATTTTGCGCATCTGGGCGGAATGATTTTCGGTTTTTTCCTCATCAAATTCTGGAACAAAACAACCCGATCTTTTTACTGAACCCCGTGAACTTTATAAAACAAACACTCGATGGATCTCTGGTACGAAATAAAACAATCGTTTAAACGGGGCTCAATGGTCACCCGGTTGATTTATGTCAATCTGGCTCTTTTTCTGTTGGTCCGGCTGGTGTATGTCTTTTTCTACCTCTTTAAAGCCAATCCTACACTGATTGAATGGCTGGCGCTCCCCTCCGATTTCCATATTTTGCTCAGCCGGCCCTGGACGCTCATTACCTATATGTTTCTCCATTTCGATTTTATCCACATTCTTTTCAATCTTCTCTGGCTTTACTGGTTTGGGAAAATGTTCCTGAACTATTTCGATGAAAAAAAGCTCCTGGGTATTTATCTGTTGGGCGGTTTGTCGGGGGCTTTTCTCTATATTGCCGGGTACAATTTGTTTCCCGCTTTTTCCGAAGTGGCTCCACACGGTATTTTGCTGGGCGCTTCGGCTTCAATTATTGCCATTGTGGTGGCAACGGCTGTATATGCCCCCAATTTATCGGTTAACCTTCTGCTGATCAGCTCCATTTTTGGACCCATCCGGATTGTTTGGATTGCCCTTGTTTCGGTGATCATTTATGTTTTGGGAATTACCGGAACCAATGCCGGAGGGAACCTGGCCCACCTGGGCGGGGCTGTCTGGGGCTTTGTGTACATGGCGCAATTGAAAAAGGGTAAGGATATCACCGCTCGATTCAATCAATTTCTTGGTTCCCTGCCTTCTTTCCTGAAGAGGCGAAAAAAATTACGGGTTACCCACCGGGCAGACAACACCCGCAAAATGGATGATTGGGAATACAACCGGAAAAAGAAAGCCGAAAAAGAATTCATCAACGAAATCCTCGACAAGATCAGTCAATCGGGTTACGAAAGTCTTACCCGGAGCGAAAAAGAACTTCTGTTTAAGTTAGGGGGGAAAAAGGGAAAGCCTAACTGATCGGGTTTTTTTCCGATACCAGCATCAGCGTAGCGATGGGGGGGACAAATACGGCATGGGTTTCGCGCTCGGCCAGTCCGTTTTCATCAATAGCCAATCCATTCACAATTTCTTTCCATTTTCGGTGTTTGACCGGAAAAACAATCGGGTCGGGATTGTTGTTGAATACCACCAGAATGTTTTCCCATTCGTCGCCGTTGGCGTGTCCGGTTAGTTCAAAGGCCACCACACCCGGCATGTAGTGTTTTGAAAAACGGAGGTTCTTCTGGATCATCGCAGCGCTTGTCATCCGGAATGCAGGGTGCTTTTTTCTCAGGGAGATCAATTTCCGGAAAAAATCGGAAACATACGAGAAGATGGCTTTTCTGCTCCAGTCGATCTGGTTGATTTCATCCGGCGCATTGTAGCTGTTTCCGTTTCCCCGTTTGGTTCGCAGCATTTCGATCCCGGCATGCAGAAAAGGCACACCCTGCGAGAAAAACAAGACGGCCCCGGCGAGGCAAACCATCCGGGCAAGTTCGGGCAGATTGGCATCGGGGCGCGATAATTTCAGCTTGTCGTAAAAAGTGTAATTATCGTGGCACGACAGGTAATTGATGCTTTGTTCGGGCGAAATCGACCAGGCCCATTTGGTCGAGGCAACATAGTTGTAAACAATTTGCGGGTGGAAGGTCGCCCCCACGATTGCATATTTTACCGATTCCTCGTTCAATGTTTGTCCGCTGGCAAATCCCAGGCTGGCCGGATTCGACCAGTGGCCTTTCAGCGCGTCGCGGAAATCGTCGTTAAATACAGCAACCCGGTTCATTTTCGGAACATTGCCTTTTACTGCGCGATATTTTTCATCCATTGGGCTGGGGGCGGCGCTCCAACCTTCCCCGTAGAGGATCATCCGGGGATCAATCCGGTCGAGCTCTTTCCGGATGCTCTGCATGGTTTCGAGGTCGTAAATACCCATCAGGTCGAAGCGAAATCCGTCGATATGGTATTCTTCTGCCCAGAATTTCAGCGAATCGATGATGTATTTCCGCACCATAAAACGCTCGGTGGCTGTTTCGTTTCCGCATCCGCTGGCATCGCTGAACGAACCGTCGGGCCGTTGGCGGTAATAATAACCGGGCACCGTCTGGTTAAAATACGAGTGATGGTTGAGCCCCGTGTGATTGTACACTACATCCATAACAACGCCTATACCGGCTTGGTGCAGGGCCATAACCATTTGTTTGAATTCGGTGATCCGTACATCGCCCTTATCCGGATCGCTCGCGTACGAACCTTCGGGAGCATTGAAATTGAGCGGATCGTATCCCCAGTTGTACGGATTTTTTTCGGGATGGGCCTCATCAACCGTCAGGTAATCAAACACCGGCAAAAGATGTACATGCGTAATGCCCAGTTCCTTCAGGTGGTCGATACCCGTTTTGATCCCCTCGGGCGAGCGGGTGCCTCCCTCTGTAAAAGCACGATATTTTCCCTTGTTCCGGATACCCGAATAGACATCGATGCTGAAATCCCGGACATGAAGTTCATAAAGAACCAGGTCGGTGTACTGTTCCGGGAGTACCCTCCGGTCATTCGTCCAGCCTTCGGGATGGGTTCGCGAAAAATCGCACAGCATGCCCCTGCGGCCGTTCACGCCCACGGCAAATGCATAAGGGTCGGGGATTTCGTCCATCCAGTTTTCCTCGATCAGGCACTGGATGGTATAGTAGGTGCCATGCAAATCGCCGGTTCGCTCTGAATGCCATTCGCCCGATATTCCCTTCTTCATTTCGATCACTTCGAAAGGATCGCCTTGGGAACCCCCGGTATAGAGCCGGAGCAAAACCTTTGCTGCCGTGGGGGCCCAAATTCGGAAGGTCGATTTTTCAGCCGTGCAAAGCATCCCCAGGCGTCCGTCGAAGTGCGGATATATGGAAAAATCGATATGGTTAAACTTCCAGTTCATGATACAAGGCCGAAAAGAGTGGAACGCAAAAAAACCGGACGGGTGCGAAGTCGTTTCCGGTTTTCCATATTCACTTCGAGATATAAGCGCTTCATTTTTTTCAATTCGGGAATCCGTTCGTAGAACGGGGAAAGAGATATCACCACGTTGTGCTTTTTCCCGGCTTCGAGAAAGGCCGGGTAAATGCTTCGCCCGGCTACTTGTTTGATGGTGAACGAACGACGTTTCCGGAATTGCACAAATACAAAGGTAAGCGATTCGATAACCACCGCTTTCTTTTCCCGGTTATTCACGGTAAGGGTAATAGTTTCGGGCTGGTTTTCTTTGTTTTTTTCAGCCGAAGCCCCAACCCGGGCCGGGAAAAGCGTTTCGCGAATTTTTCGGTTCATCAGCAACAGGGCCGAAACGGCCAAAACGAGCAATACCAGAAACACCCAGAACAGTTTATAGCCTTCGGGACCTACCGTTTCGATTTGTAAAAGTACATTCATAGTCAATCACGGTTCGTATTGCTTCGAACGGTAAAAATAGAAAAATTATCAGGCAAAAAACATCCCGGGTTTTATTGCCGGAAAACAGGTCGGGTGAGCGTATCGATTGTGCAGAGCTTTTCGGGCAGATCGTCGGCGCGAAGCGACCGGGCCGGGCAAATGTCGATTCCGCCCCTGCGGGTGTAGAGGCAGGTAACCCGGAGTGCGGAAGGAGAAAAACGTTGGTTCAGGCGCGTAAAAATGCTTTCACAGATTTCCTCGTGAAAATGGTTCTCATCGCGCAGCGAAACAATGTATTTCAGAAAACCGGCGGCATCGGGAAGGTTTGTACTTTTCATCGCGACAAACACAGTGCCCCAGTCGGGCTGGAGGGTTATTTTACACCGGCTGCGCAAAAGATGGGTTCCCCAATGGATTTCGCCGGGCAGGCCTGTCGAAGTTAGCAGTTCGGGGCTTTCCCGGTAGCTTTCACAGCAAAGGGTATCGGTATCGATGCAATCTTCCATGATGGAGAATCCATCAAAATCAGAAGAAAGTGCTTCTGTTTTGTGGTCGAAAAAGGAAATCTGCACATCGCATTTCAGTAAGAGGCGAAGATCCTTCCTGATCATTTCCAGCGCGCATGCAAGGCCATCGGCGCGATTTGGCCCCAGGCGTTCCATGTTGAAGGAATGGAGGTACAGTTTCAGCGATTTGCTTTCGACCAGGTACAGGCTGTTGGAGGGATAGATAATTTTCAGGATACCGTTTACCGGAAGTCCGCTGTTGATCAAAAAACTAAATTCATAGGCATGCCAGACATCCACCCCGGAAAAGGGAAGATTCGCGGGGCCAATGCCCAGGTGTTCGCGGTTTTCGCTCCGCGGAACGGCTACCAGAAGCGAGGGATCATAATGCCGGGGATAGCTGCTGGTTTTTCCTAAGTGGGTGGATTCAGGGACCATGATTTTTTTTGTTTAGCCATTTTTCAACGTCATTATCCGCTTTTTTTCAAAGATACGTAATTGCCGGAACACAAAAAGCAGTCGTTCGGCATACAGGGATTACACTCCGGCAATCCCCCCGAAATAATTCACCTGCAAACGGGGGCTGTACCGCCAGCCCTGTTCGATGGCTGCTTCGATGGCAAACATCCGGGTTTGTTTCAATTCTTCGGGGGTGCTTCCCAGGGGCATCAGGATTACGTCGTCGGGGGCCCAGCCGGTGAGCCGGCCAAGAAAATCATCTTCAATTTCCCGGAGTTCGTGGTGCTTAGCGATGACAAATTTGAGCTGAAAGTCCTTCCCGGGAAACGCTTTGCACGCATCGATCATGGACTGGATGGCCTTGATATTGATTCGGATGTTTTTGGCAGTACCGGGAAGAAAGGGAAGCGTCGGCCCGTATTTTTCCATTTTTTCGCAGGTTGGAAGCGAATTCCCCAGCTTGGGGGAGATGCTGAAAAAGTCGATCTGCCGGCACAGTTCTTCGTGAAAAAGTGTTCCGTTGGTTTCGACCGAAACATGCAGGTTCCGTTCCTGTTTCAAACCCGAAACGAGGGCGGAGAGCGCTTCGGCCTGGATGAAAGGTTCGCCGCCCGATATAACCAGGTGGTTCATTTTACCCAGGTTGTTCAGGATGGTCCGTTTAACGGTTTCGACCGGGAACGCTTTTTCGCCCCGGGTATTGAACGAAGCCAGGGGTGTATCGCACAAACTGGTTTCGCCGTTGGGAAGGTTCCACATGCAACGCAGATTGCAGCCTGAAGTGCGGACAAACAGGACCGGGATGCCGGCCATTTTTCCTTCGCCCTGCAGGGTGCCGGGACGGGAAAAACCCGTGGCGGGCCCATCGTGCATGGATTGTCCTTCCTCATCGACAGTGATCGGGAAAACGGCTTCGGGCGCTAAGTATACAAATTTGGACATAATTGGTACCAATTTTTCTTTTTACCACTGACAAGGGAATTTTTCCTTTTTCCCCTGTTATAATGCACGATCCACCACACCGGCTTCGGCAAAGGCTTTGGCCCGCAGAAGGCAGCTGTCGCAGGCGCCACAGGGTTTTTCACCTCCCCGGTAGCAACTCCAGGTCAGGCTCCAATCAACCCCAAGTTGTTCGCCGAGCCGGATTTCTTCGGCTTTGCTTTTATACAAAAAGGGTGCGTGAATGGTGATGGGTTTACCCAGTTCGGCTCCCATAACGGTTCCCTGGTTAATGGCCGCTTGCATGGCCGTGATAAATGTTTCGCGGCAATCGACGTATCCCGAGTAGTCGACCTGGCTTACACCGATGAAGATATCCTGAGCACCAAGGGCTTCGGCATAGGATGCAGCCACCGACAGGAAGACCATGTTCCGGGCAGGTACGTAAGTTTGCGGAATATCTTTCCGTCCGATATCCCCGTCCTGAATGCTGATGGACGGATCGGTGAGGGAGCTGCCGCTCCAGAGGTTCAGGCGGAGCGATACCACATTGTGTTCCCTCGCGCCGGCTTTCTGTGCGGTAGCCCGGGCACAGTCCAGCTCTTTGTGGTGTTTCTGCCCATAGTCGAACGAAAGGGCGTATGTGTCGAATCCCTGGCTTTTTGCCAGATGGAGTGCTACCGTCGAGTCTAAGCCGCCAGAAAGCAGTACAACCGCTTTGTTCATTGGTAAGCTGTGTGATTGTGGGATTTGAGTACTGAGACCACCTCGATCAGGAGATCAAACACGAAGGGTAATTTGTTCTGTTTCATTTTCCGTAGTTTTGTTTATAGACAGGATGGTTTCGAACTGTCTGTATTGATTTTTACGCTACAAAAATAGAAAAAAATTCCTGAATTGCAGATTAGGAAAAACGGGATATGCAGAGTTGACCATTGAAAAAGGTGTCATTCCGAGGGAAGCGAAGCGACGAGGAATCCCTTGTTACAACAGATTCCTCCTCTCCCGATAGCTATCGGGATCGGCGGGATGACACGCTGGTCGGAATCTGTCAATAGCTGTTCAAAAAAAGCCCAGTTCCAGCCGGGCTTCCTCGCTCATCATCGATTTGTCCCAGGGAGGTTCAAAGGTGAGTTCAATGTTGGCATCGGTTACGCCTTCGACGGAGGCAACATTTTCATATACGTTTTGGACAATCATATCGGCCACAGGGCATCCGGGTGCGGTGAGGGTCATAACCACGGTGGCCAGGCCTGCATCATCGACATCGATGCTGTACACCAACCCCAGATCGTAGATATTAACCGGGATCTCGGGATCGTACACTTCTTTCAGCATTTCGATGATGTCCTGTATGATTTGATCTTTATCGGCTTTCATCTTTTTCGATTGTTTTCATTCTGTTAAAAGCAACAGCATAAAGCCTTATTTGTTTGATCATGGCCAGCAGTCCGTTGGAACGGGTAGGGGAGAGATGTTCCTTCAACCCGATCTGGTCCAGAAAATGAAAACCGGCTTGCATGATCGCTTCGGGGCTTTGTTGGTTCACAATACGAAGAATGAGGGCAACCAGGCCTTTCACGATCAGGGCATCGCTGTCGCCAAGGTATTCGATGACCCCGTTTTTGTATTCGGCATGGATCCATACCTGCGACTGGCAGCCCCGGATCAGGTGTTGTTCGGTTTTCAGCGCTTCGTTGATGGGCGGGAGTTGGTTCCCCAGTTCGATCAGGTAGGCGTATTTATCCATCCAGTCGTCGAAAGCGGAAAATTCGCTTAGGATCTGCTGTTCGATTTCTTTTATGTTCATCGTGTTTTTGAATGAAAGACGCAAAGGTCTGCATTTTTTTGGGAAATAAAAAAGGGGCAGAAGCGAGACGGGTCGTAAAACGGTCATAAGTAGTTTCCACCCATTTTTTATTGGGCATAATGCGACAATGACAGGGCGACTTGGGCTGATAGTGGCGCGCCATTGGCGCTCGCATTGTGCAATAGGGGTGCTAAGGGTGGTAGAACAAAAGCGCCGTTGGAGCGATGTTTTGGTAGCCCTTTATCATTTCATGCAAAAAGGACATAGTCTGGCACTTTTGAGACAGCCTTTTGGTTTTTTTGTATAAAACAAAATGTTTACTTTTGAAAAAGAAGTTTTGTATGGAGCAATACTTTTCACCACCCGGAGCCCCCGCTTCTTTTCTGATCAACCGTTTTTTGTTCATGAAGGCCGGTGAAGCAGACGAGAAGCTGCAAACCCGATTTATTCCAAATGGGGGGATATCGGTGGTGTTCAATTTTAGCGGCACGGTTTCGGTGCGCGATTCAAAGACAACGTATGTGCTCCCCTCGTATTTTCTTGTAGCTCCTTCGCTGGCGCCGTTAATTGTATGCACGGAACCGCCGCTCGATACAGTAGTTGTTGCGTGCCGGGCATCGGTAATAACCCGTCTTTTTGCGATTGATCTTTCCCGGCCCCGGAAAAAGCCTTTTTTCACTACCGTGTCGCCTATTCCCGGTGCTTTATGGGAACAAATGAGGCAGGAGAATAACCGGTCCCTGCGGCAACAATCTATTGAATCTTTTTTGGCCGGCTGGATCAGCAAGCCCTATCAGCCCGATGGGATCGATGCTGTATACGATCGGATTATCGGATCGGGAGGTTCGGTTCCGGTAAACGAGCTGATCCGGGATTCGGGATACAATCCCCGTTCGTTCCGGAGGAATTTTCTTTCGCGGGTGGGACTAAACGCCAAGGCGCTTTCACGCATTGTACGGGTGAACCATTTATGGGATTGCCACCTCGAAGGGCGGCACAACGATTTTCAGGCCCTGGTGGCCGAGGGAAATTACCACGACCAGTCGCACCTGATCCGCGATTTTAAAAAAATCATCGGGGAGGCTCCGTCCTTTTTTTTTAAAGCCGATAAAAAAGATATTGCGTTTATATCGGGAAAGGAAATGGGGAAAAATGGACGTTACCCGGGAAAGGAAAAGATTGAGTAATAAAGATAATAAGTATAAATTCTTTAATTTTATTGCTTTTTCAACAATCCTGTTTTGTGTGCAACGAATAGCAGCAAATTTTTTTTGGTTCCCGGTTTTTTATACTGTAAAGACCGGTTGTGTATTCTGCTCCGATATTAAGCGAATGAAGGGCGGGATTCTATTTTTGGTATGTTTTCCCTTATTGTTATCGTTTCCTTCGTATGCCCAAACATCCTATACCTACACGGCCAACGGCACCTTTACCCCACCCGCCGGGGTCACCTCGGTTACAGGGCAGGCCTGGGGCGGCGGCGGTGGTGGCGGCAGTGGCAGTGCATTTATTGGTACGGGCAGAGGTGGTGGTGGCGGTGGTGGCGCCTTTAACTCCGGGACATTGAGCGTTACGCCCGGTACATCTTATGCCATCACAATCGGACAGGGGGGTACATCGGGCAATAATGGTGGCGCCACATCATTTGGAAGCCTTCTCAGCGCTAATGGAGGTAATGCCGGAGTTGATGGAGTTGGTGTTTTGGGATCTGGAAATGGTTCAGGGGGTAGTGGAGGCGCAGCCGGCACCTGGGCCGGCGGTAATGGCGCCACAGCCACCGGTTCGGGTTCGGGCGGCGGCGGCGGCGGGGCCGGTTCTTCTTCTACGGGGGGCAATGGCAGCGTACCAACCGGCGGTTCGGGTGGAACTGGTTCGGGCGGTACCGGGGGAAACGGACGGACAAGCAACGGAGATGGAGGAAGCGGAAGCATTGCCGGCGGTGGCGGTGGCGGCGGATATTATGGCGGTTTTGCTGGATTACGTGATGGAGGCAGTGGTGCACGCGGCCAGTTAACGCTTACCTGGACCTGCCCTACGTACAGTTTTACATCACTCAGCGGGCAGTCAATTTGTTCGCCGGCAACCAGTTCAAGCGTAACCCTCAACGGTAACGCGGCTAACTTACCCACCGGCACATATACCGTTACCTACAACACGACCAACCCCACCCAAACGGGGCTTACCGCAACGATGACCATTTCGACTGCCGGAACCGGAACGTTTACCGTAACCGGTTTAACCGGCACGGCTCCCATTACATCGGTTGTTACGGTTACCCGGCTGGCATCGGGGACATACCCGGGCGGGTCCTGCTGCCAAAGTGATTTTAGTTCGGGAAACACGGCTTCCATAATCAAGGCGGTTTCTTCTCCGGCACAGCCGGGTACCATTAACGGACCAGCCACCGTTTGTTCCGGGGCAAGCGGGGAAACGTATTCCATTTCCTCCGTGCAGTATGCCAGCAGTTATTCATGGTCGGTCCCATCGGGATGGACCATCACAGCGGGCCAGGGAACAACGGAAATTACCGTTGATGCCGGATCGTCGGGCGGGGATATCAGCGTTACCGCCAACAACGGTTGCGGGAGCAGTTCGCCACGTTCCCTTACCATTGGTATTTATCCCGATTTTACAGCCGGGGCTATTGAAACAAGCGGCGAAACGATATGCTATGGCGACGATCCTTCGGAAATTGGCAGCGATACCGATGCAAGCGGAGGCGACAACAGCATCAGCTACGAGTGGCGTTCATCGGCCGATGGGTACACCGACCCGATCAGCGGGGCAACGGCTTCAAGCTATACTCCTCCTTCCGGATTAACGCAGACAAGCAGTTACCGGAGATACGCCAGCGACGGGAGCTGCCATACCACGCCTTCCCAGTCGACAGGAACCTGGACGGTGACCGTTCACCGCATTGCCGCAACGGTTGAGCTGGAATCGGGTGATAACGAATGCCCCGATCTTGAAGCATCCCAGGGCTTTAACCCCGACAACAACGGTCCGTATAATGCCGGCGCCACAGCGGTTACGTTCACGGTTACACGCGTATACTCGTCGGCAGCTACATGGGGTTTTATCTACACCCTGGACGGCACCAATATTTCGGTGCCGGGTTCTTCGCCCAACCCTGCAACGGGAACCATCAACAATATTGGGGACGATTCGTACGACATAACCTTTTGGATGACAAATGTGGTGAATACCCCCCTAACCGCGACACTTACCATCGACGAGGTTTTCGATTCGCATGGTTGCAACGATACCTCTGCACCAACAGATGATGTTGACATACTGGCGATGCCGGCGGTTGGCCCGTTCCAGTAAAATGGGCGTGCAGACGCTTTCCGGTCGTACATCGATGTTTATCGGGGTGAATGCCGGGTTTTTCCTTTTGGGAAATTTTTGTGTGGCCGATACAACGGAATACCTTTTAACAGCACTAGCAGATCGGCCGGGGTAAAATAAGGTTGGGCGTGAAGGGCCTAACCCTAAATACGAAGGTTAAAGACCAGAAAATAAGGTTTATCCCTGCTTCTTAACGGATTGCTTCATTGTGCGAAGAAAACCTTATTGAATCAGGGTTACCTTCGTAGCCCGATGGCAATAATCCGTGCAACAACCTTATTAACCTTATTTCAGGTAGCTGCTATTTACCGTTTCGCAAAAGCTCTTTTGTGGGTATGGAACGTCATTGTGCCACTTCGTGTTTTCGTGCCTTGGTGGCAGATAGTTTAAAAAAGGGCAACGCTTGGCTTTTTGGCATAAAGATTTAAAGAAACTATGGGTTTTTATTTTTATCTTTGGTTCACTTATTTGATGCAATGGTGTAGAGGGTAATTGAATCGGAACAGACAAATATCGGGGTACGTGTGGAAAGAGATATTCCTGCCACTGACAGGAAAGGGAATGTTGCATGAGCCGTTTATTAAAAAAGCCAGAGCAAGAAAAGTCTTTTTTCTTGTCGGTTTTGTCGTTCTCACCCACTTCGTTTCTTTTTCACAACCCCAGTCACAAACCTTCACTACATCGGGAACCTTCACGGTGCCGGCCGGAGTAACTTCGGTAACGGTTGAATGCTGGGGAGCCGGGGGCGGCGGTGCAGAGCGTTCAAATAACCTTGGAGGAAATACTTTTGATGGTGGCGGCGGCGGAGGTGGCGGCGGTTATGCCAGTGGCGTAATTTCTGTATCTTCGGGCGATAATATTACAATAACAGTTGGCAGTGGTGGCGCAGGAGGATCTGGCAATGGTGTTAATGGTGATAGTGGGGGAAATTCAAGTGCTGTTCATTCCACAGGCTCGGTTACTGCATATGGTGGTAGTGGGGGACAGGCTGGAGATAATCCTCCCGGAGGTACAGGAGGAAGCAGTGCTTTTACCGGATCAATTTCAAGTCAAGTAACTCATACTGGAGGAACCGGAGCTGACGGAACAAATGACAATGGCGGTGGAGGTGGCGGTGGCGCCGGAGACAGTGCTAATGGCGGCAACGGTTCCGGGACAACAGGAGGTTACGGGGGAAATGCAAACGGAGGAGATGGAGGTAACGGTTCTACTGATAACAGTGCTGGAGGCAATGGAAATACTTATGGAGGAGGCGGTGGCGGCTCAAGTGATGAACGTTGGTCATCTGGTGGTTCTGGCGCCGATGGATTGGTAATAGTCTCATATACCCTTACAAACCCTTACTTAACAGTTGTCCCTTCAACTATCGATTTTGGCTATGTTGCCTCGGGCGGTACCTCTTCGGAAGAAACCTACACCCTTTCAGGAGGCAACCTTACCGGATATACCGATAGCATTACCGTTACCGCGCCTTCCAACTTCCAGGTATCACTTACCTCGGGCTCAGGGTTTGCTTCCAGCGTTAAAGTGGAATACACAAGTGCGACACTTGCCAGCACAACCATTTACGTGATTTTTGAGCCTACATCCCCTAACACCCCCTACAGCGGGAACATAACCAATGCCGGGGGCGGGGCAACTACGGAGAACGTAGCCGTGGAAGGGAATTCGAATGTCACATATTGTTCAGCTAGCGGAAATTGTAATCCTACAAGATACATTAGCAGGGTTCAGTTTGGTAGTATTGATGTAAGTTCAGGTTGTGATGGATATAGTGATTTTACCGGTTACTCAAACACCATTACAGCAGGACAAAGTGAAAACATTACAATTGACTTTACAAATTTGAATGGAGCGTATGAAGTAAGTATTTGGGTTGACTGGGATCAAAATGGGACTTTTAATCTAACAGATGAGCTTGAAGTTGATTGTGTAAATGTTGGGAATGGTGATCAAACCCAAACTTTTTCAGTTAGTGCACCATCTGGTGCAACATTGGGGAACACCAGGATGAGGATCAGGTTAAGTTATGATTATTGTAATCCTTGCGGAAGTGAATATGCGGAGGTTGAAGACTACACGGTAAATATTCAGGCTGCCGGAACAATCACTACAGGAACCGTTAGCGGTTCGCCCTTTTGCGCCGGCGAATCGGGGATCAGTGTACCCTTTACCTACTCGCCAACAGGCAGTTTCAGCAGTGCTACTTTTACCGCTCAACTTTCAAACTCTTCAGGTTCGTTTTCAACACCTGTCGATTTACAAAGTACCTCAACCGATAATAGCGGAAGCCAGTCGATAAGCGTAACCATCCCATCGGGCACAGGTAGTGGCTCTGGTTACCGGATAAGGGTTGTTAGCGATGTGCCTGATGTTGAAGGATCGGATAACGGTAGCGACCTCACCGTCAATCCGCTGCCTTCTATTAGCAGCCAACCATCGGGTGTGATCGCACTGGAAGGAGATCCTGCAAGTTTTTCTGTAACTGCCAGCAATGTTACTAGCTACCAGTGGCAGGTGAGTACAAACGGAGGGGGAAGCTGGTCCGATGTTTCCGGTGGGGTATATTCCAACGAAACAACCGATGAATTGGATATCAGTAACGTTGACGGACTCAATGGAAACCAATACCGTTGCGTTTTAACAAACTCATGCGGGACGATCAACAGCGAGGCCGCCAGTTTAATTATTGATGTAGATACTGATGGTGATGGCGTTACCGACTCGAACGACCTGGATGACGACAACGACGGGATTTCTGATATTACCGAATTAACTGCATGCAACAGTTCAACCCTTTCAACAGGAACGACTTTGTTTTCTGAAGACTTTGGAACAGGTACCCGAACATTAACCACTTACACCAATTATTGTTACGAAACCGGTTACAATAGTTGCCCCGGATCAGGTTACAATAATAACACCAACGATGGGGAATATGCGATTCTTAGAGAATCGAAACCTTTTAGTGTTAATTATGGAGCTGCCGATTTTGCAGGTTGGATCACTACCGCAGATCACACAGGTGATGCCAATGGACGGATGATTATATTTAACGCGGCAATAGCCCCCGGAGAGTTTTACCGGCGTACGATAACTGTCGAGCCTAATGTACCGATCATGGTATCTTTCTGGGTAATCAACCTGATGGCATCCGGAACGGATACCCGACCGGATATTTATGTGCGACTTCAAACAACCAGCGGAGATATTATTGCAGCCACTACCGGTGAGATACCTCAGGATCAAACGTGGCATGAGTTTACCTTTACCAGCTATTGTGGTAACATTACCGAAGCAGAACTTATTTTAATCAATAATGCCAATGGTGGAAATGGTAATGACCTGGCGATTGATGATATCCTGATAAAAATTGGCACCGACTGCGATACAGATGCGGATGGCATACCCGACCGGATTGACCTCGATTCGGATGATGATGGCTGCGACGATGTAATCGAAGCGGGTTTTATTGATGCCAATAACGACGGGATATTAGATGGCACGGGATACGACAGCAACGGGCTTGTTACGGGTTATGCCAGCGGGTATACTACCCCGGACGATGGCGATAACAACGGCATCAGCGATTACCTCGAAGCCGGCACCGCTTTGTCGATTACAGCGCAACCTGAAAATAGTTCCGTGTGCGCCACGAATAATACCAGTTTCACGCTTACTGCCACGAATGCCGACACCTATCAGTGGCAAAGAGGTATTTCGGGCGTTTATACCGATATTACAGGCGCATCGGTCCCTAACGATGGTTGTACCTATTCTGATTACAATACCTCTACGCTTTCGTTAACGAATGTGCCCGTAGGGATGAATGGCTACACGTACCGGGTATTGGTTTCAAACAGTTCTTACAGATGCAGTGATGATACATCGGATGTTTCAATCCTGTATGTTAATGCGGCAGCGCCCGGCACCCCCGAGGCAATTTCCGGACCGTCGCCTATATGCGCTTTTGAGTCGGAAACGTATTCAATCGATGCCGTTACAGATGCGACCAATTACACCTGGAGTGTACCAAGCGGTTGGTCGATAAGCAATGGGCAAGGAACAACTTCAATAACAGCCCTTTCCGGCGATTATGGAGAGAACGGGAATATAACCGTCAGTGCATCGAACGGCTGCGGATCAAGCCCGGGAAGCAGTTCACTCCCGGTAGTCGTCTCGGACACCGAAAATCCCACCATTTCCGTATCGCAGGACACCATTGTGGAAATCATCGAAAATGATGGGGACGCCCCGGTTTATGTCGATATTGCGTCACAGTCGGTAACCACGGCCAACGACAACTGTAGTGTTACCTACGCCAACGACTATACCGGGCGCACCAGCGATATCGATGCCTCGGGTGACTACCCCCTTGGTGAAACCTTAGTAACCTGGACAGCCACCGATGGCGCCTCGAATACCGGCAGCGCCGGGCAGAGGGTCGTGGTGGCCGCTTATGCCGGGCTGGCAATCAACTGCTGCAACGACTCGACCCTCGAATGCGACCCTGCATCCATCCCTGTTTGCACGCCAACCTACACCGAATACTGGCCCTGGGTGCGCACCAGTACCGGCAACAATTACCCCGGTACCGAAACCGGCG
>Ga0116164_10001670_pt1 | contig 16492 bp, 13 predicted proteins | sample AD_UKC109_MetaG_FD_89888 | JGI IMG/M metagenome (GOLD analysis project Ga0116164, IMG submission 89888) | Active sludge microbial communities of municipal wastewater-treating anaerobic digesters from Hong Kong - AD_UKC109_MetaG | ecosystem: Engineered > Bioreactor > Anaerobic > Digestate... | reverse complement strand
GATCCTGATCGACTCGATCAAGCCCGTGGTCAAAAACTGGAAAAAGCCCATCACCATCGCGCGTCACGCCTACGGCGACGTTTACCGGGCAACGGAATACCGCGTACCGGAAAAAGGCAAAGCCGAGCTCGTCTTCACCGGCGAAAACGGCGCGTCGTTCCGCAAGACGATCTACGATTTCGAGTGTCCCGGCGTGCTGCAGGGCATGTACAACAAGGACAGCTCGATCAAATCGTTTGCGCACAGCTGTTTTCAATATGCCATCGCCACGAAGCAGGACCTCTGGTTCTCAACGAAGGACACGATCAGCAAGCAGTACGACCACACGTTTAAGGATATCTTTGAAGAAATCTTCGAATCGGACTATAAGGCGAAATTCGAGGAACTGGGCCTGACCTACTTCTACACGCTCATCGACGACGCGGTGGCGCGCGTCATCCGCTCCGAGGGCGGCTACATCTGGGCGTGCAAGAACTACGACGGCGACGTGATGAGCGACATGGTCAGCACGGCGTTCGGTTCTCTCGCCATGATGACGAGCGTACTCGTTTCCCCCGACGGCAATTTCGAGTACGAGGCCGCGCACGGCACCGTGACGCGCCATTACTACCGCTACCTCAAGGGCGAGGAGACCAGCACGAACCCTATGGCCACAATCTTTGCCTGGAGCGGCGCGCTCAAAAAGCGCGGCGAGCTGGACGGCCTGCCGGAGCTCGTCGCATTCGGCGAAGCGATGGAAGCCGCGTCGATTCAAACGCTCAACGACGGCGTTATGACCAAGGACCTCGTCGGCCTCTGCGATGGCGCTAAACCCGCAGCCGTAACAAGTGCCGTATTCATCCACGCAATAAAGGAACGGCTTGACGCCAAATACGCCCCGTCGAGCAAATAAAACCAGACCGGTAGGAACTAGACGCAAAGCGCTCGCGAAGCACATGTTTCGCGAGCGCTTTTTCACGTCCCTTCCGGATCGCTTTAAAATCCATATCAGTGCGGCAAGCTTGCAGGTATATCAAACCGGTCTTGCGTTCACATCCGCAGCGGCAAACTGTTCGCTCGCTCCCGAAGCGGCCTCTCGGTACCGCTGCCGCATTTCCTCCTAATACGACATTCATTCTGCCGTCTTCGGCTTGTGGCAGCAGAAGCACCCCATCGATCTGACAGAACTTATTGTTCCGTCCGTATATGACCCCATCAATCGCGCTTTCAGAGATTCCAATGTCTCAAACGGAGGCGTAAAATATCCCTTCGGTACATATAAGTGGCGAATTATCCAATCGGTGCGCACGCACTCCCCGGCAATATAGAAACATCCGCAGAAGACGCCACCGGGCTTTAACACGCGATACACTTCGCGGTAGGCGCTTTCTTTGTCAGGGAACGCATGAAACCCATTCAGGCTGAGTACCAGGTCAAATGAATCATCCTCAAACGGCAGCGCGCCAATATCCCCCTGGGTAAAAGAAACATGCTTTAACCCGTATGCGTCCGCACGCCGCCACGCAAAGGCAAGCATGTCTTCCGAATAGTCCATGCATTGCACCTCGGCGTTCGGCAGTTCCCGGTAGACGGGCATCGTAATCACGCCGGTCCCAACAGGTACCTCCAGCATGCGCCCGGAAAAGCCGCCCGGTATTCCGCGCAGCGCTTCAGCCAAATATATCTCATTTTCGCGCCACCCCATTTTCCAAACCGCACGGCAGACGATCTTGCCTGCCAGCGTCGAGCAGGTGATCATTCCCTCATAAAAGCGCGACGCTCCCGCAACAGAGCGGTACGCACCGCGAATCCTTGTCCGTCTCGAATTTTCTGTTTCCATAGTATGCGCCTTCCAAATCAATTCGCAAGCAACGCGACGGTTCTCAGGATCACGTGTTTTTACGAATCCGCGCGAATTCTTTCTTCCGTCCGCAGTTAAAAGCGTTTAACCCATTATAACATCAATTCGCAAATCGGCAATGTTGCATATTGCTTTGTTTATGCGCGGCGGTTCTGCCGAAAAACAGTTCTCTTTCCGGAACCCTTTTCCCATCGATATTGAAGCCATTGTCCCTATTGCCTTTTGGAGATTCCGGGGGATGCCGGCAGGGTTTCCGCTCCAGAATCGGAAGCCGCTCACTGTGTCCCCCACCCCATTTTTTTGCATTCTTCGCCGCATAAAAAACATCATACAAAACAGCTCTGTTCAGTGGATTTTCCGTTGATTCAAACACATAAACGCTCCGCTCACACAAAAGAATACACTATCGCCTGCAAATTGGCGGAGCGCTTGAAGAATCGATCCATTCAGATCAAAATTTCGGAATCGTCACCACGTTTTCCCGGTTTAGTGTATGGATTTTGGAGATTTCAGGATACACTGTCTGTTTTGACATCAAAATCCAATCAGAATATGGTAATGGTACTGTATTAAGTGTACACTTCACTTGGAGGTGTTGCACCATGAAATCAAACAAGGAACGCATCCTGGATTTTCTAAGGCTTCAAGCCGTGTCAAGCCGGTCCGGCGGAATTTCCACACAGAACATCGCTTCCGCTTTAAAAATCGGCCGCACAAACGTCAGCAGTCTTCTCAATGAACTCGTCTCCGAAGGTCTTGTCGAAAAAACGAACGGGCGCCCCGTTTTGTATTGTCTCGCAGGAAACGCCGGATATCCCGGACATGATTGTTTTTCCAATATGGTCGGCGCGGATGGAAGCCTTCAGCACGCCATACAGCTGGCGAAAGCCGCTTTGATTTATCCGGGGAAAAGCCTGAATGCACTGCTCATCGGGGATCAGGGCGTCGGAAAGAGTTTCCTTGCGATGCTGATGCATCGCTTCGCGATACACGAAGGCATCCTGCCCGCTGACGCGCCGTTCGTCGTGCTCGACTGCCGTTCCTTTCAGGAAAACGAAGCCGGTTTTGCAAACGAATTGTCGGCCGGTAACAAATGCGGCGCATACGCCTCGGCCGTCGGCGGAATCCTGCATATTGACAACGCGCAGTTCCTTTCGCCCGGCAGCCGCAGCAGAATCGCCGGATTAAGCGCGTATGCGGAATCCGCCAACGCGCAGGAACACGATTGCCCCATTCTGATCGTCGCATGTGACCGCAGCAATAAAACCGCATGCGAATACTATGAAAAAACGCTCCCGATCACCATTTTGCTCCCTTCGCTCGCGGAGCGTCCGCTTTCCGAGCGCATGACGCTGATACAAAGTTTTTTAACGCTCGAAGCGGCACGCGCGAAACGGACGATTGTACTAAACGCCGAGCTGCTGCGTTGCCTGCTGCTTTACGATTGCACCGCAAGCAACATTCTGCAGCTCAAGGCCGATATCAAGCGCGGCTGCGCAACCGCATACCTGCGCGAACACAGCAACGGCCAGGACCGCCTTTATCTGTACATTACGGATTTTGATCCGACCGTGCGAAAGGGATTTCTGCACTATCGCGAACGCCGGGCAGGCGTCGAGCAACTTATACCGGACGATTACCGCTACGAGTTCTCCGCATCCACGATGGAGATGAGTTCAATCGACCGGGCGAAACTGCTCGGCAGCAGCCTGTACGACGAGATCGACCGACGGACAAACGATCTCAGGGCGCGCGGTCTGACGGAAAACGACGTGAAATCCATGCTGTGCATCGAATATGAAGCGATGTTCCATCAGTATTGGAACGCAACCGTCTCCCGGGCGGTAAATAAAGAACAGCTTTTGAATCTGGTCGGTCCGCAGATTATCTCGCTGGTGGAGAACTTCCTTTCCGACGCAGGCGCGCGAATGGGCCGCGTTTTCCCGCCTTCCGTGTTTTACGGCCTTTGTCTGCATGTTTCCGCGCTTTCAAAAAAGAACCTGTCACAGCAGATGCTCAGCAACCAGCAAATCGCCGAAATTGTCGGGCAGCACCGCACGGAATATGCTTTTTCACTGGAATTCACCCAGCAGCTGGAAAAGGAATTCGGCCACAAACTGCCGCTGGAAGAAGCAATATTGATTACGCTCTTCCTCTGCGCGGAAACCGAACCCGCCGTCGGCGCCGCAAAACCAGTTATCCTGTTCGTGCTGCATGGCGCGGGCGTGGCGTCTTCGCTGAGCGAGTGCATCAACGCCGTTGCCGGCGGAAACAATACATTTGCGCTGGATATTCCGTTTGAACAGGACACCGAGAAAACTTACGCCGCCATAAAAGAATGCATCGCGCATATTCACCGCGGCGACGGCGGAATCGTCGCACTCTACGACATGGATTTTCTCGAACGCCTGCTTGACACGGCGGCACTGGAAACAGGCGTGCAGGTTCGCGCAATCGCGTTTCCGGTCACGCTATTCGGAATCGAATGCGCCCGCAAAGCGGCGCTCGCGCAGGATGCGGACACGCTTTATCCCGTCGTGATGCAAAGCCTGGACCTTTATCGCAAGCCGCTCCCGCGCGCGATCATAACCCTTTGCACAACCGGCACCGGCGGCGCGCAGGAACTGAAATCGTACATCGAGCGCTACGGCGAACCAGGCGACATGGAAATCATCGCGCTTGCATGCGCCGATCAGGAACGGCTGAAGACGGAGCTTTCCGCTTTGCAGAAGCGTGTGTTCCCCGTCTGCATCGTCGGAACACACGATCCCAAACTCTTTGGCATCCCTTTTATCCCCGTCGGAGATGTGCTCGGCTGCGACACATCGATGCTTGCGGAAGTTCTGCGCGGCAAGACACGCGAGAAGCAGCGCATCGACGTAAATCAGGTGTTCGGCTATCTCGACGAGCAATTCGAGTTCGCGGACACAAAAAAGTTGCGGCGCCTTCTCCCGCCGATTGTGGAGCGCTTCAACACAAGCGTCACCCCCATGTCCATCGACACGGAAATCGGCCTGCTGATGCACATCGCCTGTTCGGTCAACCGCCTTTGCTCTGGCGCGGCAACGCCGCAGAACCTGCGCAAAGAAGAGATCATCTCCCGGCACAGCGCGGCATATGCAACGCTCCGCAAAGAGCTCAAACCGCTTGAAAAAACATTCCGGATTATCTTTCCGGACGACGAACTGGCAAATATTCTGATGATTCAATATAAGTTGTAACACGAAGGAGGTTTTCCCTTATGGCACTGGACGAACGGACCGAAGAGATCGCCATGACGATCATTTCCAACGCAGGCGCCGCCCGCGCCGCAGCATTCGACGCGTTGAAAACAGCAAAAACAGGCGACTTCGAGCAGGCGGAAACACTGCTCAAAAGCGCGGGTGAGTTTTCACGCGCGGCGCACAAAACACACTCCGAACTGCTCGCGCTCTATGCAAAAGGCGCGTTCGAGGGCGGCGATATACTCCTTTCGCACGCACAGGACCACCTGATGTGCGCGGCTCTGGCTCTGGAACTGATCGGCGAACTGATCGATTTAAGAAAAACGATGCGGCAACCCGCTGGAAAGGAGGAACCGTAAGTGAAAATTTTGTTGATATGCGCCGGGGGTATGTCGACCAGTATTCTGATGAAAAAGCTCGAAAAATACGCCGCGGCACACGCGATCGAACTGGAAATACTCGCGCGCGGGATGAACGATTACGACGACGTCTATTCAAAGTTCGACGTCATTCTGCTCGGGCCGCAGGTATCCTATCAAAAAAGCTCTATTGAAAACGACACGAAAAAACCCGTGGCAGTCATCGCCCCATATGATTATGCCGTCGGCAACGCGGAAAACATCTTCAAACAAATCAAAAAACTCTATCCGGGTCAATAAGCAAAACGAAAAACATAAGGGAGGTATTCTTCATGGAAGCCAAGCAAGGTAAAATGGACAAGATTTTTCAAAGCAAGTTCATGAAAGGCCTGCAGAAGTTCGGTGAGAAATTAGCGACCAACAAGGGATTCTCCGCTATCAGCAAATCCCTCATGGCAACAATGGCTCTTATTCTCGTCGGCGCGGTTTTTCAAATCGTCGCAACAATCCCCACGCTGTTCGGCTGGTTTTCCACATCGGACAAAATTTATACGATCCTGTACACGCCCTACAACATGACGATGGGCAGCATCAGTGTTTTCCTTGCCTTTATGATTGCATTCAACTATGCAAAAGCACATGGGCTGAAACCGCTGCAAAGCGGCATTGTAAGCCTGGCCTGCTTCCTGGCTGTGTGCGCCCCGGTACAGAGCGTGACGCTTGCCGACGGCAGCACGACCATGTCCGTTCTGGATTTCACTTATCTCGGCGCACAGGGCATGTTCGTCGCCATCATTATCGCGATTCTGACGGTCCGGCTGACACGCTTCTGCGAAAAGCACAATATCGTGATCAAAATGCCGGACGTCGTGCCGCCGTTCCTCGCAGACGCTTTCTCGGCGATGCTGCCGCTGCTGTTCAATATGATCGTCTGGTACGGCATCGGCACGGCGCTCTCAATCCTGACCGCGGGCCAGATGACGCTGCCGCTGCTGATCACATACATTCTCTCCATCCCGATCTCCGCGCTCAACAGCGTGCCGGGCATGCTGATCGTATCCATCTTTGCATGCCTGCTCTGGACTTTCGGCATCCACGGCACGATGGTAGTGTTCATCGCGCTGATGGCGGTCCTGATGCAAAACATCGGCGCCAACGCCGCGGCGGTCGCCGCAGGCGGACAGCCGGTATTCTACGCTTCTCTTCTGATTACCTCAATCATGACGGCCGGCGGCACGGGCAATACCTTCGGGCTGGTACTGCGCGGTCTGCGCTGCAAATCGGAACAAATCCGTGCGGTCAGTAAGGTAGCGCTCGTTCCGGGTCTGTTCGGCATCAACGAGCCCGCGACGTTCGGCTATCCGATCATGTACAATCCCGTCCTGGCGATTCCGTTTATGCTTACGCCGCTGGTAACGATGCTGCTGGTGTGGATCGGATACGCAATCGGCTTTTTCAAGCCGGCGTATGTTCTGCTGTTCACGCTCCTGCCGATAGGCGTAGGCGAGTTTCTCGGCGCCATGGCCTGGCAGAACCTTTTGATCCCTGTGATCGGCATTATCGTAGGTTACTTTATATACTTCCCCTTCATCAAGGCATACGACAAACAGCTCTGCGAAAAAGAGCAGGCCGTCAAGCTGGCGGAAGCGGACGGTACGGAAGCATAGTATTCAGACAACCGGGCGCGGCGTTCTTTTTCAAACACCGCGCCCGCCTTTGAGGAGGAAAAGCCGTATGGACAAACGTTTCCCTGATAATTTCTTATGGGGCGGCGCAACCGCCGCAAATCAATGTGAAGGCGCCTGGGATGAAGACGGAAAAGGCGTTTCCACCGCCGACCTGATGACGGGCGGTACGCTGACAAAGCCGCGCTCATTCACGCCATCGCTGCAAAAGGACGCATATTATCCTTCACACGAAGCAATCGATCATTATCACCGCTATGAAGAAGACATCGCATTGTTTGCCGAAATGGGCTTCAAGGTCTACCGTATGTCGATCGCCTGGACGCGCATCTTCCCGAACGGCGACGATATCGAGCCAAACCGCGCAGGAATCGAACACTACAAAAAAGTGTTCGAATGCTGCAGGAAACACAATATCGAACCGCTTGTCACGCTTTCGCACTACGAAATGCCGTTTCACCTGACAACGGCATACAACGGCTGGGCGAATCGTAAAACGATCGATTTCTTTGTGAAATACTGCGAAACGGTTTTCAGCGAATACCGCGGGCTGGTTCGGTATTACCTGACGTTCAATGAAATCAACATCCTCTGCACGTCCTTCGGCGGCATGATGGCGGGCGGCCTCCTGCCGAAAGACGGCGTTTCGACGCTGGATATCCACAACCCCGGCAAAATGACGGACGATACGAACCTGCGCTTCAACGCGCTGCACCACCAATTTCTTGCCAGCGCAAAAGCCGTGCAGATTGCGCACGCAGTCGACCCCGCGATCCAGGTCGGCTGTATGATCGCAGGCATGGCGCAGTATCCATATTCGCCCAATCCAAAGGACGTTCTGGCGGCTCAGCAAAACATGCAGGCGGGCAACTACCTCTGCGGCGACGTGATGGTGCGCGGCGCATACCCGTCGTTTGCACGCCGGCTCTTCGCAGCACAAGGCGTGAAAATCGCCTGGGAACCGGGCGACGCGGAAACGCTCAAAAACGGCACGGTCGATTTCTATTCGTTCAGCTATTATTCGTCCGGCTGCGTGTCGACCGACCCGGAAACGATCAAAGCGTCCGGCAATTTCTTCTTTGGCGTAAAGAATCCGCATCTCCAGGCAAGCCAATGGGGCTGGACAATCGACGCGGACGGCCTCCGCTACTATCTCAATGAACTTTACGGCCGTTATGGCATTCCGCTGATGGTTGTAGAAAACGGTCTCGGCGCGGAAGACACGCCCGAAGCCGACGGCAGTATTCACGATCCGTACCGCATCGCATACCTCAAAGCACATGTCGAAGCCATGCGGGAGGCAATCGAAGACGGCGTAGAACTGATGGGTTATACACCCTGGGGCTGCATCGACCTTGTGAGCGCCAGCACGGGCGAAATGAAAAAGCGCTACGGCTTTATCTACGTGGACAAAAACAACGATGGAACAGGGACGCTCGAAAGGAGCCGTAAAGATTCTTTCGAGTGGTATAAAACGTGCATCGCGTCCAACGGCGCGGACATCTAGCCAAAGGAGGCGGCAACCATGCGGAAACAAAACGAACTGCGCATTGCAAGCATCGGCGCGGGCAGCACATACACGCCGAACTTCGCCGAGGAACTGACCGCCCTGTACGACAAAATTCCCGTGACGGAATGGGTCATGATGGACATTGACCCGTCAAGGCTTGAAGTCGTTGCGAACTTCACGCGGGATATGCTGCAAAAAGCCGGCCTCCCGATCAAAATCATAACGACGGCCGACCTGCAGGAAGCCGTGACGAACGCCGATTTCGTTTTTACCACAATCCGCGCCGGCGGCGCGAAGGGCCGCTATTATGATGAAACGATTCCGGAAAAGCACGGCCTGATCGGCCAGGAAACGACCGCACCGGGCGGCCTGGCAATGGGATTGCGAAATATTCCGGCAATCGTTGAAATTGCGGAATGTGTAGTAAAATATGCAAAACCCGGCGCGATGCTGATCAATTTGGCCAATCCAAGCGGCATGCTCACACAGGCAATCTGCACGGAAACAAGCTGCCATGCGGTCGGCCTTTGCAACTGGCCGACCATGCTTTGGAGCGCAACCGCCGAAGCCTATGGCGTGGACCACAAGAGCGTGTTCCTGCGCCATTACGGTCTCGACCATCTCGGGTGGTCGAAACCGTTTATCGACGGCATAGATGTTTCGGACACTGCCTATGAAAAATTCACCGAAGGCATAAGCCGGCTGATGGGTGTAAAGATGGACGGCTCCAGCAGCGGTTCCGGCGTTCCAAAGGAAATTGCAGACTTCACGGGCTATCCGCTCATGATCATGTACGACGATCTGTATTATCGCACCGCCGCATACCAAAAACAGGACTCACAGCTCTTCATCAACTCCTACCGCGAGTGGGTCAGGGCAAAAAAGGACGTCTTCCCACCGGACGTTTACGAGCGGATGCTGCAGGTTAAAAAGCGCGCGGAAATGGTGCTGATCATCGACGAACTTGCAATCGAACTGTACCGCCGGATGGACTATGAAGGCTACCGGCTCGTCATGAGCACGCGCGGCGGCCAGGGCTACGGCCTTGCGGGGCTCAACGTGATGCGCGCCGTATACTGCGACACAAGCGAAGTACAGATTGTAAACTACCCGAATTACGGCACATATCCGGAGCTTATGTTTACCGACGTGGTGCAAACGCCGTGCGTAATCAACCGCAGCGGCGTTTACCCGCTCGCGATGAACACGGACACGCCCGAGCACATGAAAGCGCTCGTGCAGGCGGCCAAGCATTACGAACGGCTCGCCGTCAGGGCCGCAATGACGGGCGATTACCGCGCCGCGCTCGGCGCGCTTATCGCCAGCCCGCTTGCCAACAGCTTCGGGCATTCGCGCGATGCGCTCGACGAGCTCCTCATTGCACACAAGGCGGACCTGCCGCGCTTCGCGCCGGCAATCGCCCTCCTCGAAAAAGGAGAGCGGCCTTTCTGACTCTTAAAACACGGCGGCGGAGCGCATACGCCCTTCGCCGCCGAAAGACCGTGAAAAAAACACATTTGTGAGGTTAAGGATGATAACCAGAAAGACGACGATTGTGAACACAAGCGGGCTGCACGCGCGCCCCGCCTCGGATTTTGTCCGGATGGCAAAAACGTTTTCCTCCAAGATAACGATTAAAAACCTGAGCGCAAACGGTGAGACGGTCAGCGCAAAATCAATCCTGCGTCTGCTCGCCGAAGGAATAACGCAGGGTACCCGCGTCGAACTCTCCTTCGACGGCGAGGACGAACAGGTCGCTGCCAACGTCCTGATTGCATTGATCGAGAGCGGATTCGGCGAATGAACGTTACAAACGCCGCAAGCGCAGCCGGTGCAAAAAAGCTGCTCGCCTGCGACCTGGACGGTACGCTGATATTCGATCACGGCGGCGTGCCGGCCCGCGCCATGCGCGCGCTGCAAAGCGCGCACCGGGCGGGCTGGTTCGTCGCAATTTCGACCGGTCGTTCTTTTGACATGCTGCCGGGCAAACTGAAACGTTCGCGTGCAGTAGACGCATATATCACCAGCAACGGCGCACGCGTCATCCTGCGCGGCGGGAAGACGTTTTTTTTGCGTCCTTTGCCGCGCGGCATGGCGCTTACCCTTTGGACGATACTGTGCGAAAGCGGCGCCGCCGCCAACGTTTTTATCAATAAAAAAGCTCTTTTTGAGCGCAGCGGTTATATCAAAATCGTCGGCGTCCGCAGACAGCCGACTCCCGGCAGCGTCATGATGCTGCTGCGGTTCCTCACGCATTCGCGCTCCGGCCGCAGTATCCGCCGCCGCATTCAGCAAAGCGATTCCGGCGTTGAAAAAATCGGCGGCCTCTTCCCCAGCGAAGAAGCCGCGGCAGGCGCGCTCGCGCAGATCGGCAAACTCGAAGGTCTGGCCGCTTTAACAACGCAGGGAAACGATATCGAAGTAACCGCCGGTAACGCAAGCAAGGGCATCGCCCTTATGCGGCTTTGCCGGCATTACGGCATTGACACACAGTCCGTCGTCGTCTGCGGGGACAGCGGAAACGACCTTTCCATGCGCGCGTATTGCGGTGTGTTTGTTGCCCCGCAAAACGCTTCAAAGGACGTTCTCGCCGTGGCGGACGTCTTAACGGACGTGGTAAAAAAGGATGGTGTTGCAAAATGGCTGCTGGAAAACCTGAATTAGAAGTCGGGCAAAGCAGATTCGTTCTGAAAGGTCACGCGGTTTCGCAGGGCGCCGCGCTCGCGCCCGCGCTGCTTTACCTGCCGCAAAAAATAGAAGTCCCTGCGTCGTATCTGACCGGACGTTCTGCCGAAGAAGCCGTCTCCTGCGCCGAACACGCCCTGCAGAAAGCCGACGGGGATATCGCCGCGCTGATCGCCTCTTTTTCTGCCGGCGAAGCAGAGCAGGCGAAAATTTTTTCCGCGCACCGGGAAATTCTTGCGGACGAAGAGCTGCGGCAAACCATTTTTGACAATATCCGGGAAGAAAACATGACGGCGGAGTATGCGGTATACGCCGCATGCGCAATGTTTATCGAATTGCTGAAAAAAGCGGGAGACGAAACGATCGCCCTGCGTGCAGCGGACGTTGCGGACGTGCGCGACAGGCTTGTGCGCGCCCTGCGCGGGCAAGTCCGTCCGTCGCTTTCCCGCTTGCCGGACAATTGCATTCTTGTGGCACACGACCTGCTTCCGAGCGACACGGCCTCGCTGGACCGCGCGCACGTGCTGGGGATTGTAACCGAAACCGGCAGCGACACGTCTCATACGGCGATCCTCGCCCGCAGCTTTCGGATTCCGGCGCTGGTGGGCGTAAAGGACGCTCTTTCGCTCGTTGCGGACAGGCAAACGCTGCTGCTCAACGCCGGAGCGGACGAGCTGATCGTTTCCCCGGACGAAGCGGAATGCGCCGCGGGAAAAAAACTGCGCGCTCGCTGGCTGGAAAAGCGGAGCGCAGAGGACGCATCCCTCGCAAAACCGGCCTGCACGAAAGACGGCAAGCGGATTCAAATCGGGCTGAACATCGGTTCGGACGACGATGAGCTCCCGGATTTCGCCGATTTTACCGGCCTGTTCCGGACGGAATTTCTATATATGAACGCCGACCGCCTCCCAACGGAGGACGAGCAGTTCGCCGCCTATCGCCGTGTGCTGCAAAAAGCCGGCAAACGACCGGTCACGCTTCGCACGCTGGATATCGGCGGCGACAAAACGCTTCGCTACATGCAGCTGCCGAAAGAAGCAAATCCATTCCTCGGCAAACGCGCCCTGCGGCTGTGCTTTGGCGAACCCGAATTGTTCCTGACTCAGCTCTGCGCGGCGCTGCGCGCATCTGCGTTCGGAAACCTGCAGATCATGTTCCCCATGGTCGGCAGCGTCGATGACATCCGCCGGGCAAAAGCGTTCGTCGATTCGGCAAAAGCGGAACTTCGCACACGCGGCGAAGCGTTCAGCGAAAACGTCCGGCTCGGCATTATGATTGAAATCCCATCCATCGCCATGGCGGCGGACCTCGCCGCGCGGGAAGTCGATTTCGCCAGCATCGGCACGAACGACCTCTGCCAGTACCTGTTCGCCGCGGACCGCATGAACCCGGACCTTTCGGCGTACGCTCAGCCGTTCGCGCCCGCGTTCCTTCGTATCCTCCAAAATATACTCTCCGCTTTCAAGACTGCCGGAAAAGAAATTTCCATGTGCGGCGAGCTTGCCGGAGATCCCCGGGCCACGGCGCTGCTTATCGGCCTCGGCTTACAAAAACTCAGTATGAGCGCATCCGCCGTTCCGGCTGTAAAACTGGCGCTCTCCAGAATTGGCGCTATGCAGGCGGAATCCCTCGCCGCAGAGGCAACCGGGCTTGCCACGCAGGCGGAGGTAATCGGCCTGTTGATCAAGCACGGCCTCTGGAAATGAAAGTTTTTCCACGCAATTCGGAAGACCGCTTTCTTTACCCGATGCGAAAACATTATAATAACAGATGAAAGAGAGACGCATATGACCGTACCCGGCACAACGGCAGCAAAGCCGATTCCCGTTCGCAAGCAACTCGTCTATTCGCTGAGCGAACTCGGGTCCAATCCGATCTATACGATCACGCTGTCCTTCCTCACCTTTTTTTATACCGACGTGATGGGCGTCAACGCGGGCGTTGTCGGTATCGTCATCCTCATCAGCAGGCTGTTCGACGGGTTCAGCGATATATGGGCGGGAAACATCATCGACCATACACATGCAAAATCCGGTTCCGCGCGCCCGTGGCTGCTTTGGACGGCAGTCCCGCTGGCGCTTTCTTACGTTGCGCTCTTCACCGTGCCGAACTGGAGCGAAGCCGGCAAAGTGATTTACATCTTCGTTTCATACAACTTTGCAATGACGCTGGTATTCACGTTTTTCAACTCCGGCATCAACGCCCTGCCGATCTACATGACGGACGACACGAAGAGCCGTTCCTCGGCTTATGCAATCCGTCTGATCGTCGCGGGACTGGTCCAGGCGGTCCTTTCATACGTCTTTATGAACGTAATCGACGCTTTGGGCGGCGACCAGACCGCATGGATCAAGTTCGCAGCTGTTCTCGGAACGATTTCGTTCGCCGCCTGCCTGATTGCATACGCAGGTACCAGGGAACACGTCGCTTCGGCGGCCGCATCGTCCGGCAAAGACGTAAAACTGCGGGACGCATTGAAATCGACCATCCATAATAAATATTGGTTCATGGTGCTCGGTATCATCCTCATCCTTGTACTGCATCAAATATCGACCCTGACGGTCGGCGTTTACTATGCAAAATATATCCTGCGCGATGAAACCCTGACGGGCAGCCTTGTTTTGTATCACCACATGGGCGGCGCTGTCGGCATGCTGATTATGCCGTTTTTGCTGCAAAAAGGATTTTCCAAGAGAACCGCAACGCTGATTGGCGGGTTTCTCATGCTGGGCGGATCGCTGCTCTCGCTTTACAGCTGCGAGGGGGCTTTCCTGATTGTTTCGCTGGCAATGCGCGGATGCGGATTCGGCGTTGTGAGCAGTACGTATCTCGGCATGCTGGCAGACACGGTGGATTACGGTGAATGGAAAAACGGCGTACGCAATCCCGCCGTAACGACCTGCGCGGGTACCTTCGGGCAAAAGCTCGGCAGCGGTCTCGGAACGGCGTTATTCGGTCTTGCGCTTTCCGCCGTCGGATACGACGGGCTGGCCGCAGCGCAGCCGGAAAGCGCAATCGTATGCATCCGGCTCATGTTCACCATCCTGCCGGCGATATTGTACGCCGCTCTCATCGCGCTTGCGTTTGCTTATAAACTGGACAAAGAGTATCCGGCAATTATGAAAGACCTGGAAGCGCGTCACGCCGCAGCCGCAGGCAAAGCAGAATGATCCGCGCATAAAAGCGTCTTCCGAAGAAAGGTAAATTGTAAATGAAGTACAACGGTTACACGGTTGAAAAACTGCAACCCGGACTGTATGCCATCGACGATGAAAAGTTCGATTCCATGTATCTGATCGAGGGTAAAGAAAAAGCCCTGCTGATCGATACCTGCGTAATGCAGGACGATATCCTTCCGATGCTTCGGACGCTGACGGACAAACCGATCGAACTGGCGCTGACACACGCGCATATCGATCACATGTATCACTGCGGTGAGTTCGACACGGTGTATCTGCATGAAAAAGACATCGCCGCATGGAAGAAAGGCTCGCTAAAGCTGCTGATGCACGCCGGATACGCGATGTTCCATGTGCCGCGCAAAAAGTTCAACGTTGCGCGCTTTGTGCCGATTACGGAAGAAACCGTCATCGATCTCGGCGGCGTCCAAATCCGGGTCATCCTCGCTTCCGGGCATACGCCGGGTTCTTGCATCTTTGCCGACGGCGTTCACAAGGCTCTGTTCATGGGCGACGCGGTCGGCAATGGCGGCGTTTCCGCCTGGATGTGGCTTCCGGGCAGTCTGAACACCAGCGCTTACCGCGACAGTCTGGAACAATTGCTCGTTAAGCTCAAGCCGTACGAAACGTATCAATTCCTTGGCGGTCACCGGCCGCAAACTTTCCCGACGGCGGAAAATCCAAACGGCAATCCTCTGAATATTGAGGTTGTAAAGGATATGTATACCCTCTGCACCAAAATGCTTGAACACACCGTCGAGCCCGTCGGCAAAGAAAAACAAGCCGTCATGACCATCTGGCAATACGCATACGGCATAACCGGAATGTGGGTCAGAAAGTGTAAAATCAGGTAGGCTGACGGCATTGTCCCGCCCGGCTGTATCCGCAATCGAAACGTTACACCATGCGGTTGTTTGTGCCTTCCTCACGCAAGCAGCCGATAAGCTGAACAGCCGCCGGCAGATGCGGCTGTTCAGCTTATCGGCATGGTTCGGCGCCGCCCGGAGATTCGTCAAAAAGCACGCTGTGCGACGGAACAGAATAAAGTTCCCGCACAGCGTGCTTTATCGGTTAAAGCCTCCGTCTTTTACCGGCGTTCCGCCCTTCCTGCGGCAACGGAACGGATGCATTCCAGCACCGCGGCCTCCGTGTCCGCCGCGCAGACCGCAGAAGCGAGCGTTTCCGCCTCCAAAAGCGTAATCCCGCGCAGCGCGCGCTTGACAGCCGGAATAGCGGAAGCGTTCATGCTGAATTTACGCAGCCCAAGTCCCAGAAGAACCAAAGCGGCCTCGGGATTGCCCGCCATCTCGCCGCATACGGACACCGGTTTGTTTGCCCGGCGAAACGCGTCGAAAACGGCGGAGAGAATGCGGAACATGGCCGGAGAAAAAGTCCGGTAATATTCGTTTGTCAGCGGGTTCATGCGGTCCGCCGCAAAAAGGTACTGGCAAAGATCGTTCGTGCCTGCGCTGGCGAAGTCGCATTCCTTCGCGGCCTCGTCCGCCAGCATGGCGATGGAGGGAATTTCAACCATGATTCCAATGGGGATATCCGGATCAAACGAAACGCCTTTGCCCGCCAATTGCGCCTTGGCTTCCTCCACGGCGGCTTTCCCCGCCCGGATATCCTCCAGCGACCCCACCATGGGGAACATAATTTGCAGCGAACCATAGACCGAGGCTCTGAGCGCGGCTCTGAGCTGGGTCAGAAATAAATCGCGGTAATTCAGGCAGAGCCGCAGTGCCCGCGAACCCAAAAATGGATTCTCTTCCTTTGGCAGCGGCAGTGCGGGCAGTGTTTTATCGCCGCCCACATCCAGCGTGCGCAGAGTGACTTGCCGCCCTTTTGCGCGCTCCAGTACCCGGCGATAAGCGGCGGTCTGCTCCTCTTCGGAGGGCAGCGTGTCCCGCTCCATGTAGAGAAATTCCGTGCGGAAGAGCCCCACAAAGGTAAAGCTTTCGTCTTCCGGCCAGCCGGTTTCGGACCCGATATTCAGGCCGATCTCAACCG
>Ga0116164_10001669_pt1 | contig 16498 bp, 16 predicted proteins | sample AD_UKC109_MetaG_FD_89888 | JGI IMG/M metagenome (GOLD analysis project Ga0116164, IMG submission 89888) | Active sludge microbial communities of municipal wastewater-treating anaerobic digesters from Hong Kong - AD_UKC109_MetaG | ecosystem: Engineered > Bioreactor > Anaerobic > Digestate... | reverse complement strand
GCGGAGGCGGCGGGATTCGAACCCACATAGGTAATATACCCACCGATTTTCGAGACCGGCTCCTTAGCCAATTCGGACACGCCTCCTACCAAACGAATGGTATTATATCATATTATTTCGCTATTTTTACTGACTGTACCCCCCGATTCTGATTTCGCCGCCTTCCAGCACAAGAATGGCTTTTTCATAGTCTCTGTTGGCATAAAACTTTCTATCCCTTATGGTAATCTCGGTCCCGGCATACAGGATCTGTTTTGCAATAATCTTTGCACCCGAAACCATTAGTTCGATTTTCTTTTCGGTTTCTGCCAATTCTAACTTCAATTTAGGAATTTCCACATTCAAATTGTTGATGGTTTGTATGCTTTTCAATAGCATATCCAGTTTATCTTTAGGGAATTGGTCTTTTAACTGTTCTCTTAGACTTTTCAGCTTTTTTGCAATCAATTGTAGTTTTTGAACGTTTTCTTCATCTACTTTAATTTGCGACTGCAACAACATGATCTTTTCTCGTTGAGACGGGTCTATTCCAACTTCAACGCTTGTTTTAAGATTCATGTTTGAGCCAATCTGATTGGCAACCAGCTCATGACCGGCTGAAGCAAAACCCCCAACCAGTTCACCCGGATGACCTTCGATTCTTAAACTGTTTTTGGCTTTTAAAGTGGAATTAACCGATGCAGAATCAATGATAATATCTCTACCGGCTTCAAATTCCGCATTTTCAGCGAACCTTACTTTAATATCTCTACCAGCCGATAAAAAGGCTTTCCCTCTCCCCTTAATACCGGCTTGTATTTCAATGTCCCGACCAGCGACCAAAGTTGCCGCTTCTACAATATCGTTGACTTTGATATCTTCTCTGGCTTTAACAATAAAGCCCGGCTTGATTGTTCCTTCTATGATAACGGTTCCTTCGAAATCAATATTTCCGACCCCGGCATCCAGCTCTCCAGAAATAATGAGAATCTGATCTACATGCACTTTATCTTTTTCAAATCGTAATATTCCCTCTTTTAATGCAACTAATTTTGTATCAGTGGGATCGACAACGGTATTCTCACCCTGCAGTTTTTTCAGAGTGGTATCTTTGGGCTTTTTTGGTAGGATCTCTTTTCCGAAAACATCAATACCAGATTCACCTTCTTGAGGAGGAATTCTTTTTGCAATGAGAAGGCCTTTTTTCACAATGAAATCTTTATAAATGCTTTTATGAAGTTTATCAACTTTTCCGGTTGAATAGGTTTTCAGTTTTTCAAAATCAAAATTATAAATAATTTCAGCATCATGAGATTCTTTAGGCGGAACACCTTTTGCAAACGGAACGGGAATATCAGGTGTATTCAATTGGATAAATCGCTCAACAGCGGATTGATCAATGCCATGTTTAACCTTCCAGATGGTTAATACCTGATCAACCTCATCTGCTGAAATCGGTTTATCATACCCCTCGATGGGTCTGAAAATCAAAAATGCATTCAGGTTATTAGCATCAGTTTTAATTTCTATTCTACTGGCCACAACGATACACCTGCCTTTTAAAATGATAAGTCAATCAATACTCATCTAATTCAATTCTCATCTCCGTAATGGCTTCCAGCATTTGTTCTGGAGGAATAAGACTCCCATCTACACGACTTAGAAGTCTGAGAAGTTTTTGCTGTTTATTCAACCTGGATACTTCCTGGAATATTTGGCCTAAATTTAACTCTGCCACTAAAACAGCGTCGACATTCTGAAGTAATTTAACAAGTCTTGTATTGGGAAATGGCCATATGGTAATCGGTCTAAATAAGCCAATCTTCATGCCATCTACTCTTGCAAGTTTTACAGCACGCTTTGCCGCTCTCGCAGCTGTTCCATAGGCTATGATCAATATTTCAGCATCTTCAGTCATATATTCTTCATAAGCGGTGATTTCGTCACGGTGCATTCGAATTTTCTTATCCAATTGCCTAAGGAGTTTGTCAGCCATGTTGGAACTTCCCATGGGAAACCCGGTTTCATCATGAACCAATCCTGAGACATGGAATCTGCTCTTTCCCATGCTCATAAGGGGTGTTGTCGTATCATTGACGCTCTCAAAAGGATGATAAATCTCTTCGTCTTCCAACTCTTCTCCTGATAAACGGGGTAAGATATATTTTGAGTCAATTTCAGGAATTTCAAAGCTTTCTCGCATATGCCCCAGAGTTTCATCCATTAGGAAAATAACCGGGGTTCTAAATCTTTCAGCCAGGAAAAAAGCCTTGATTATCAAAACGTAGGTCTCTTTTACAGTGCTGGGATATAATGCAATAATCGGATGATCTCCGTGAGTCCCCCACTTGGCTTGCATAATATCTCCTTGAGAGATTCTTGTGGGCATTCCAGTACTTGGACCGCCACGCATAACATTTACAAATACGCAAGGGGTTTCAGTCATAGCTGCATAGCCTATGGCTTCCTGCATTAAAGAAAACCCAGGGCCGCTGGTAGCTGTCATGGATTTAGTACCAGAAAGAGAAGCGCCGATTATTGAACAGGCACTGGCTATTTCATCTTCCATTTGGATGAACTTTCCACCAACTTTCGGAAGTTCTTCAGCCATTGTTTCAGCTATTTCAGTAGCCGGAGTGATGGGATAGCCTCCGAAGAATCGACAACCCGCCTTTATTGCTCCTAAAGCACAGGCTTTATCTCCCTGCATGAGAACATAATCCCCTACTTTATTCATTACCCTCTTCTCCTTCCTTTTCAATGATGTCTATTGCAAAATCAGGACACAAGCGTTCACATTGTCTGCACCCGATACAAGCTTTTTCATCAGCGACTACAGGTGCATTCCCCTTTCCTTTTCTTATCGACTGAGTGGGACATACGGTATAGCAAATCCCGCATGATTTGCAAAGGTCATAGTTAATCTTGACAAGATAGTGTTTCTTTTGGCTCACCAATTCTTGACACCTCCAGTTGTATATTGTTTTTTATATTTTATCATCAAGCCATAAAGCAACTCGACATCCCCAAATAGCAAAAAAAACCTATGATTTAATCTTACCACAAGAAGGTTGAAGCAACAAAAATATTTTATTTTCATTTTACAATAGTCCAATAAAAAGAAATCATTGTTGAACAAAAGAACGCTTTCAGATAGATCAAGAATAATCGAACTGAAAAAAAGTTCATACAAATAGAAGAAGGCAACAATCAAAGCCGCTGTTTTGAAAATAATCAATAAGGGTAGAAATTGTAAATATATCGCCATACAGAGGATTAGTAAAGCACGAACGAAGAAACTTAGTGGCAAATCGATTCACTCCAAAAAATAAAAAAGCGCGATCAAACGCGCTTTATTTAAATTGCCCTTTTAACCTTTCCGGCTTTCAGACATTTTGCACAAACCTTAATTCTCTTTTTCTGACCATTTTCATCCAAAATTTTGACAGACTGTAAATTAGGCTTCCAGGTTCTTCTGGTCTTAATATTCGAATGACTCACACTGTTTCCTGTTGTGGTTCCTTTTCCACAAACGTCGCATCTCCATGCCATAATCGATTCCTCCTTTCTAACCTTTTTTCTATTTTACGAACGCAATTATACCAATCCCGGCTGAAATTTTCAAGGTTAATCGAAAAGTTACCATAAATTAAATAAACATTATTCTCAGCCTTTATGTTATTGAAAAAGCATTTCATTTCAACGGGACATTATAGCAAATGTTTGATTAAAAAACAATAGATTTTCTGTTGTTTGTATTCTTTTGTGGTATATTTGTGAAATTCAAAAGAAAAATGGTAGGTGTTACGATGAAAATACTGAAATTTGGAGGAACTTCAATATCAGATGCAACCGGAATCATCAGATGTACTCGGATCATTCAAAGTCAAAAGGCACAAATCATTGTTTGTTCTGCTTTTTCAGGAATAACCGATGCGCTTATCAATGCCGGACTTAGTGCAGCATCAGGCATTTCTGATTTCAGACAACTCTCACAAGCTATTGTTAAACGGCATGAGAAAGCGGTTAATGACCTTTTGATCACTCAAAACACTCTTTTGTTGGATCAAATAAATGAAATTCATAGAGAAATGGAACAATTACTGGAAGGAGTTTACTTGTTAAGGGAATTTTCACCTCGTACACGAGATTTAATCGTCAGTTTCGGTGAAAAGATTACTGCACGTCTATTGGTTTTGTTTCTCAACAGCCAGCACATTCCGGCTGAGTTCTGTGATTCTTATCATCTGATTTATACCAATGAAGTATTTGGCCAGGCGAAAATAGACACTGAACGCTCCTCAAAGGCTATTAAAGAACACTTTTCAAAGATCGATCAATCCGTAACAATCATACCCGGATTCACCGGCCGAACTGAAAACGGAGTCATTACTACTCTTGGAAGAGGTGGATCGGATTTGACAGCAACATACATAGGCGCTGTATTGGAAGCTGATGAAATTCAGATTTGGACAGATGTCAACGGGTTTATGTCTGCGGATCCAAATAAGGTTAAAGAAGCTTTCAGCTTATCCATGATTAGTTATGACGAGGCGTTGGAACTATCCTATTTTGGGGCAAAAGTATTACTTCCTCATTCAATTAGACCTGCAAAAGAAAAAGGCGTTCCTATTGTAATAAAAAATACATTTGACCCCTCTTTTGCTGGAACAATTTGCTCAGCAAAAACAACCCCTCTCAAACACTTTGCTAAAGGTATTACTTCAATAGATCGCATTTCTTTGATCAATATCAAAGGGAGCGGGATGATTGGTGTTAGGGGAATTTCGGCTAGAATTTTCAGAACCTTGGCTGATCAAGACATCAACGTCATTCTTATCAGTCAAGCCTCATCTGAGCAGTCTGTCTGTGTTGCCGTTGAACCGAAAGCCACTTTAAAAGCCTGCAAAAGTTTGAAAGAAACATTTCAACTAGAAATGATGTCTAAAATGATTGATGAAATCGGTGTGGAGGAAAATCTTTCAATTATTGCAGTTGTGGGAGATCGTATGAAAAACACACCGGGTGTTGCCGGAAGAATCTTTAATGCCTTTGGAGAAAACGGCGTCAATGTCATTGCAATTGCACAGGGAGCGTCAGAATTGAATATTTCTATTGTAATCAGTAAAGAAGATGAGGAAAGGGCATTGAACAGCCTTCACAATGCTTTTTTCACTCAGAAACGAATTCTTAATCTGATTATTGCCGGAAAAGGACTAATTGGTAGCGAACTCATTGAGCAGATAAAGTATTCAAGGGAATCCTTTCAAAAATCTAACGGTGTTGAACTAAGAGTTATTTCCGTGTTGGATTCCAAAAACATGATTTTTCATCCCCATGGGATTGATTTATCAAACTGGAAAAAACCATTGGGACAATCACATACTCCTTCTGACATTCGAAGATTATTGACTTTTATTGAAGAGAACAATTTGATCAACACGGTTTTTATCGATTGTACAGCGAGTGAACAGATTGCCGATCATTATTTGACACTTATGAAAAATAGAATATCGATAGTGGCAGCCAACAAGATTGCCAACACAAAACCCATGTCAGATTATAAACGGTTGAAAAAAACAGCCGCTGAATATAAAGTGCATTTTCTCTATGAAACCAATGCCGGTGCGGGACTTCCGATCATCGACACAATCAGAAATTTGAGGGATTCCGGCGATGAAATCATAAAATTTGAAGCCATTTTATCCGGTACAATCAGCTTTATTTTTAATTCGATGAATGAGAATGCTCCTTTTAGTGAAACAGTTAAGAGAGCAAAAGATCTTGGTTACACTGAACCCGATCCCAGAGTAGATCTGTCAGGAACAGATTTTGCAAGAAAAATACTCTTACTGGTTAGGGAATCGGGAGTATCCATGGAAATTGAGGATATCGCAATTGAAAGGTTAATTCCCACTCGCTGCTTTCAAGCTGAAAAACAAGAAGATCTTTATCTCTTTCTTAAAGAGCAGGATAATCGATATGCTCAATGGATCAAAAAGGCTTCTCAAAAAAACGCAATAATTCGTTGCATTGGTAAATACGAAGGCGGAAAAGCCTCAATCAGTCTATTGGAGATCAACCAAGATCATCCCTTTTATTCCCTTCAGGGAACAGATAACATTATCGCAATCTATACACGTCGGTATACCAATCCACTTGTCATCAAAGGAGCAGGTGCTGGCGCTGAAGTTACTGCAGGCGGTGTGATGTCAGACATCTTTCGAATAGCAACCGCCATGAACAAAAGGTGGGATTATTAATGTCGATTGTACAAGCCTTTGGTAAGGCTACAGTTGCTAATATTTCATGCGGATTTGATATCTTGGGTTTTTCTGTCGATAGTCTTTACGATATCGTCAAAATCCATCGAACAAAAGATTTCATGGGGGTCAGACTCAAAGTGCTCAATAACCATACCATTTCAGATAATCCGGATAAAAACACTGCTGGTTTTGCTGCGAAAGAGTATCTCAACAAATTCCAGCTCACCCGGCAAGGCGTCTTCATCGAATTGGAAAAACGGATGCCCATTGGAAGCGGCATGGGTTCAAGTGCTGCCAGTTCAGTAGCTGCATTGCTGGCGATCAACACCCTCTTTGGCAATTTGGCCACACGGGAAGAACTTTTTCAAATCGGTTTGAGCAGCGAAAAAATGGCCTGCGGTTCTGCGCATGGTGACAATATTGCCCCTTCACTCTATGGAGGTATTACCTTAATTCAGCATTCTCAGCCCATGAGGGTTATATCTTTACCTGTCCCCGATTCTTTGTTCTGCCTGTTGATTCATCCGGATGTTGAAGTAAACACAAAAAATGCTCGAGAGGTTCTACCGGAAAACGTCCCACTTGCTTTAGCCGTAAAACAATGGTCAAATATCGGCTCGTTGGTATCGGGATTTTTTCTCAATGATCTGGATATGGTTAAAAATTCATTAACGGATTACATTGTTGAACCCAATAGGGTAGATTTTATCCCCTATTTCTCAGAGATGCGAACCATTGCACTGAAACATCAGGCATTTAACCTGTCAATTTCCGGGTCCGGCCCGACGGTCTTTTCATTATCTGATCAAGAGAAAAGTCTTCAAAGCGTCAGAAAGGAAATAGAACAGCTCTTAACATCAAAACGAATCGCATGCCAAACATACCTTTTTAAACTCAATCATCATGGGAGTTATGCCAACATCTTGGAGGAATAAAAACATGAAATTTTACAGTACGAAAAATAGAAATAACATCTGCGACTTAAAAACAGCAGTAATCAAGGGGATGCCTGACGATGGAGGATTATACATGCCCGCCAGAATACCTCAGATCTCTCCATCATTTTTATCCCAGATGAACCATATGTCGATTAATGACATCGCTAAAATCGTTTTGTATGAATATCTTTGTGAGGATTTGAATCCTTCTGAAATCCACCAAATTGTGCAAGAATCTCTTTCTTTTGATACACCTTTAATAAAAATCACAGATCAATTCTATGTTTTAGAGTTGTTTCATGGCCCAACATTAGCCTTTAAAGATATTGGAGCCCGATTTATGTCAAGACTGTTATCAAAACTGAAGAAAGACGATGATCGGGAAATCAATATGGTGGTGGCAACTTCCGGTGATACAGGTAGTGCTGTGGCAAGTGGTTTTAATGACGTAGAAGGGATTCGTGTTTTTATCCTTTATCCCTCAGAAAAAATCAGCGAGAATCAAAAAAAACAAATCACAACCTATGGGGACCATATTCATCCGATGGAAATAAAGGGGACATTTGATGATTGTCAGAGAATAGTTAAACAACTATTGAGAGACCCAAAAATCACCACAAAGCATCGAATCACAACTGCGAATTCCATAAACATTGCTCGTTTGTTGCCACAAATCGTCTATTACTTTAAGGCTGTCACCCAACTAAACAACAGTGAGAAACCCTATATTTGCGTTCCAAGTGGGAATTTTGGAAATTTATGTGCAGGAATCCTTGCAAAAAAAATGGGGTTGGGAATTCATCGATTTATAGCCGCCACCAATATCAACGATGTGATACCTCAATACCTTCTGACCGGTGAATACCAACCGAAGCCTTCAAAAAGAACATTGTCCAATGCAATGGATGTGGGTAATCCCAGTAATTTTGAACGCATCCTTGAAATCTATCAATCAAACGATCGACAGATAAAAGAAGACCTTATCGGGATGTCTTTTACAGATGAGCAAACTAAGGATATGATCAAACAGGTCTACCATGATCACCATTATCTCTTGGATCCGCATGGTGCTGTTGGTTTTTTGGCCATGAAAAAAAGTGCAATCGATTATCATGAGCTTCACCATCGAACAGGTATCACATTAGAAACAGCTCATCCGGCGAAATTCAAACAGGAAATGGATTTGATACTGGGAAAACCGATAGATATACCAATGCGTTTAAAAGAGAGACTGGAAAAGCAGGAAAAGTTCATGATCCTCCCGAATGAATATGATACCATTCGGGGATATTTATGTGAAATAATTAGTTGAACCCATACGATAGAAAACGATTATTCTTGGTATTTTCAAGAAAAAGAACCCTTCAATATGTTAAAATAGACCAAATGGAATAAAGGCAGGAATTTATGACCAAACTAAAGATGGAAAAGCTCCCGGAAGAACTTAGAAAGACCTTGGGATATTTGTTTAAAAATTACTCGGAAGAAGAACTTTTAAGCGTCGTGGAAGCCTACGAGTTCGCTAAGATTTGCCATGGATCGCAAACCAGAGTCTCCGGAGAACCTTATATCATTCACCCGTTGAATGTTGCTTTGATTCTTGCCGAATTAAACCTGGACATCGTTAGTGTAAAAGCCGGCCTTCTTCATGATGTGGCAGAAGATACCAATGCAACCCTCGCTGATATCAGAATGAAATTTGGCGAAGAAGTTGCTCACATCGTTGATGGTGTGACAAAAATTGATAAGATTGACATTTCCAAAACCAATATAGATAAAAAAGCAGAAACCATTCTTAAAATGTTCTTTGCCATGGCACAAGACATTCGAGTAATATTGGTAAAATTAGCTGACAGATTGCATAATATGCGTACCATTGATTCCATGCCCAGATTGAAACAGGAAGAAAAATCAAAGGAAACCTTCCAAATCTTCTCACCTATTGCCCATAGACTTGGCATTCATTCGCTGAAATGGCAACTTGAAGATCTGGCCTTCAAACACCTTCATCCTAATGAATACGAGAGAATAGCGGATATGGTTGACGAAAAAAGAGCTAATCGAGAGCTGATTACTGAAGAATACAAAAGCCTTTTACAATTATCGCTTGCCAGGCAGGGAATAGATTGCCAAATATCCGGAAGGGAAAAGCATTTTTACAGTATTTGGCAAAAAATGACCAAAAGGGGCAAATCCTTTGATGAAATATATGACTTGATTGCTTTAAGGGTCCTGACTGAAACAGAACGAGAATGCTACTATGTAATGGGTCTGGTTCATAACCTGTGGAAGCCGATTCCGGGACGTGTGAAAGACTACATTGCAACTCCCAAATCAAACGGATATCGCTCTTTACACACAACGGTCATCACCCATCGAGGGGAGCCTTTAGAAATACAAATCCGAAGTCAAGACATGCATAATGAAGCAGAATACGGATTGGCAGCCCATTGGATCTATAAAGAGGGTAAAATGTCAAAGTATCAACAAAACTGGCTAAAAAGGCTGGTGGAATGGCATCAAGATTATGAACAGGGGTTTACGGGATTTAAGGATTTCCAGAATGAACTTCAAGTAGAAGAAGTATATATATTCACGCCTAAAGGAGAAGTAAAACATCTTCCGGCAGGAGCTACCAGCATCGACTTCGCCTATTCAGTTCATACTGAGGTCGGTCATCATTTTGCAGGCGCCAAAGTCAACGGGAAAATTGTCCAAAACAGTTATGAATTACAAAATGGCGATATCGTTGAGATCATTGTCAATAAGAACCGGAGCGGCCCAAGCCTTGATTGGTTGAAATGGGCCAAATCGTCAAGCACTCGAGCCAAGATCAGAAGATTTTTTAAGAAAAGAGATAGCGACCGATTGATCGATTTAGGAAAAGATATCTTGAGAAAGGCTTCCAAAAGGTTGAATCTTTCAATAGACGATATTTTATCCTCGGAGAAATTAACAGAATTTCTTAACTTAAACCAGAATTTTACAGAAAATGACATTTTGATGAAAATTGGGGACTCTAATTACTCTCCCGAGCAAATCATCTCTCTCTTTACTGAGGATGATGATGAAGAACCCTTAATTGTAGATGGCGGAAAGATCAAATCAAGTAATACGGTTTTTGTAAATGGAGAATCCGGAATTGAGGTCAAAATAGCCCATTGTTGCAACCCTTTACCAGGAGACAAAGTCGTAGGGATTATGAGTAAAAAAGGAATAACCATTCATGCCGCCAATTGCCCGAATGCACAAGATGTACAAGATGGTGAAATGGTTGAAGTTAAATGGGGCGATACGGATAATGAATTTTATCTTGCCAGGGTCATTCTCGAGTCCTCCGATACTTCCGGTAAGGTACTTAAAGATATCATTCAAAAAACCAAAGAAAAAAACCTGAAAATGAAAGAAGTGAACACCAAATTCAACAATTGGGATTATGTGGTCTACACGATCACTATATATGTGAGATCGGCTGCTCAATTAACAGATGTGATCGAATACTGGAATGGATTAAAGGGGATTTCAAGAGTCTACAGAGCCAGGAGGAAATAATGCGAGCGGTTGTACAAAAGGTAAAAAGTGCTAAAGTAGAAGTGGCTGGGGAAATATCAGGCATGATCAACGAAGGGCTGGCGGTTTTGTTAGGGGTCACCCATCACGACGACCAAAGGGATGCAGTGTGGATGGCATCAAAAATTGCCGGATTAAGAATATTCGAAGATGATGATCAGAAATTGAATCTTTCCATCAAGGATATTGGAGGAAAGGTATTGCTGGTTTCACAGTTTACCCTGTATGCGGATGCCCGAAAAGGAAAAAGGCCTTCTTTTACAGCTGCAGCGGGTGCCGAGCAAGCAAAAGATTTATACCTGACCTGCGGAAAGATGATCGAGAACGAAGGGATTCTTGTTGAATATGGAAGATTTCAGGAACATATGAGCTTTTCTTTGGTTAACGATGGACCAGTTACTATTCTATTGGATTCGGAGAAATTGTTTTGAAAAATCAGATTTTGTTACAAATATGTTGTGCACCTGATGCCACAACAGCAATCGAAAGACTTCGAGATAGATTTCAAGTCATCGGTTATTTTGGAAATCCCAATATACAACCCCTCGAAGAATACAACAAAAGAAAAGAAGCTGTTCGCCTTTTGGGCCAGTATTATCAAATGGAGATTATATACGGTCATTACGACCCTCTTGCTTGGAAATTGGCAATGAAAGGTTTGGAAAAACTGCCCGAAGGTGGGGCAAGATGCCATAAATGTATTTATTTGAATCTATTGGAAACAGCCCTTAATGCTCATTCAAAAGGGATTTGTTTTTTTACAACCTCGTTAATGACCAGCCCTCATAAAGATGTGGACTGGATTGAAAAAGCCGGCCTTTCGATACAAAGAAAAACGGGTGTTCATTACCACCATGAGCTGTTCAGAAAACACGATGGTTTTTTGAATAGTGTACAGAAAAGTCACTCAATTGGTTTGTATCGGCAGAATTATTGCGGGTGTGACTATTCCATCTATGATAGAGACGGTGATGCGTTATAAAAAATCAACTGGTGAAAACCCAAATTCCGATCAATGTATCCTTGGATTTGGAAAGAACGTTTCATTGTGGGCAAACCTTCAGATGGCATAAAAAGAACGGTGAATGGTTCGGTGTGGTAAACGGCGTCCCTCTGATTTTATTTCATGATCAATTCAAGGGTGTATTGCACATCACATCCAATACTCACGAAATTCAAGGTGAAGATCTTGAAAATGGCATCATTCATTATCTCGGTTTGAACGATTCCCTTCAAAGCATCAAAGAAAATGCCATGAAAAGGATTGAAAAATCGTACCCGGAATTTCAATCGATCTTTGAACGAATAATGGATACAACATTAGGGATTCGAATATTAAGGCAAGATCCATGGGAAATGCTGGTTGAGTATCTTTTATCAACCCAATCTAACATCGCAACGATAAAAAAAAGATGTGAATGCCTGGTTCGTGTTTTTCCTGAAAATCATGTTCTGCTTGGAGAAGACTCTTTTTACCTTTTTCCGAGTGTTGAACAGTTGAAAACACTTGATGAGAATCATTTTCGATCAATGCAGTTTGGATATCGGTCGGGATGGTTGAAAGAAATGATAGAAACAATCGACATAAAGGCATTCAAGGCTTTGAAGCAAAGTACTTTGGAACAGAAGCTGGATTATTTAACCCGCTTTAGCGGGGTGGGATATAAAGTAGCTAACTGTGTTGCATTATTCGGCTTTTCTGATTTTCGTGCTTTCCCTGTTGATGTATGGATATCAAGGTTTTTGAACAAATACTTTGAGTTGACAGGGAATTCAGAAAGCCTAATGTATGCCGGTCAAGAGATTTTTGGAAGATTTTGCGGATATGTTCAGGAATATATTTTTTACTATATTAGAACTGGATGTGATTAATGGTTTCGGGAGGGAATGAATGGCTGATACATTTGTTTTTACTTTCAGTTCAAAAATTGACAATATCAGAGTGATCCGATCTTCTTTGAGAACGTTTTTAAAACTCAAACACATATCAGATGCTGAGATCTTTGATACCGAACTGGCAATCAACGAAGCACTTGCCAATATTATTGAACATACTTACCAATACACCCAAGAAGAAATTATTATTCTTAGAATTTTTTGGGATGATGAACAACGGACATGTCTTTTTGAAATCCAGGACGAGGGAAAACCTGTGGATGTCAATAAAATTGGTTCACGGGATCTTGATGACTTGAAGGATCATGGGCTGGGTGTCTATTTGATGAAAAATATTATGAATGAGATCGAATATCGTCCCATCGAAAACGGGAATATTTTATTCATGAAAAAGAAATTCTCTGATGAGGGAAAATGATGCCGATTGTAAATATTGTAGGTGGTGGCCTTGCTGGTAGTGAATGTGCGCTCTATTTAGCCGAACGAGGTGTTGATGTAAAACTTTTCGAAATGAGGCCCACCAGAATGACACCTGTACATCAGACCGGCTTATTTTCTGAATTGGTTTGCTCAAACTCCTTGAAATCCCAAATGTTGGAAAATGCCTCAGGTATGATGAAGCTTGAGTTGTCTTTACTCGAATCGAGGTCATTACAAATAGCAAAAGAATGCCGGGTAAATGCCGGCAAAGCATTAGCAGTAGATAGAAATCTGTTTTCACAATCGATAAGTGATATACTCCAAGATAAGGTTGAAGTCATCCGAAAAGAAGTTAAAGATTTTGAGGAATTTGATTTGGAAAATGATTACGTTGTTATAGCAACGGGTCCTATGACATCAAGTCCATTACTGAATACGTTACAAGACTTGTTCAATCAAAAGGGGTTGTTCTTTTTTGATGCGGTTTCTCCCATTATCGATTCAGATGGTATCGATCTTAATACTGTTTTTTCAGCTGACCGTTATGATCAATTTGATGAACAAAACAATTTCAAACCCGGTGATTATCTAAATTGTCCGATGAATCAAGATGAATATGAATTATTTCGAGAAGCATTAGTCAATGCTCAAGTTTTACCAGTGGAGGACTTTGAAAAAAAGCATCTGTTCGATCGATGTCAACCCATTGAGGAAATCGCCAAAAGCGGTATGGACGCAATGAGATACGGGCCGCTTAAACCAGTAGGCATCGTGGACCCAAAAACAGGGAAAGAACCCTATTCGGTTGTTCAGCTCAGAAAAGAAAATCAGGCGGGAACCATGTATAATTTGGTTGGTTTTCAGACACGGATGAAATGGCCTGAACAGAAAAGAATTATACGCATGATCCCGGGTTTGGAACAAGTTGAGGTTTTCCGTTACGGGGTTATGCACAAAAACGCTTATATTAATAGTCCGGCTCTTCTAGAATCTGATTTTTCTTGGAAGGGTAACAAAAATCTGTTTTTCGCCGGACAAATAACGGGAGTCGAAGGATATGTGGAATCTATTGCTTCCGGATACTTCGTTGGTATGACCATTTATAGAAGGCTAATGGGTTGGAGCCAGTTGACCTTTCCAGAGGAAACCATGTTGGGTGGCCTTTTCAATTATTGTACGACTGCTGAGGACATGAAGCCAATGTACGCTAACTTTGGATTATTACCTGAACTGATTAACAAAGTACCCAAAAAGAACCGCAGAACAGAAAAATCTAAAAGAGGCATCAGGATCATGGAGGATTATATCCAACAACATGAAATCAATCGGGAGTTACCGATCTCCCGATGGGGAGTTGAAAGATGAAAGTAATAAATGAGGTACTGGACAAAGGATATGTTGAGCTAGTAGATTTTATGGGATCCGATTTAAGAGCTGTTGAGGCTGCCAGAGTTTCATTTCAAAAGGGATTATCAAATGAAGAAAGGGACAGAAAACTGATAGATTATCTAATGGAGAATGGTCACGAAAGCCCATTTGAACATATCGTTTTTACTTTTCGGATAAAAGCTCCCATGTTTGTCGCTCGACAATGGTTCCGTCACAGAATTTCAAGTTTTAATGAGATATCAGGCCGTTATTCGGTGATCCAAGATGAATTTTATTATCCAGACAAAATGCGACAACAAGATCATTTCAATCGTCAAGGGAGTTTATTTGGTTTTGATCCAGTTGAAGAATCTGCATCTATTGATATCATAAAAAAGCAAACTGAATCATCTTACCGAGCATATGAGGATCTGCTTGGCCAGGGGGTCGCAAGGGAGATGGCAAGAATGGTGCTCCCATTAAATATTTATACTCAATGGTATTGGACGATTAATCTGCGAAGTCTCATGAATTTTTTGAATTTACGTGCCGATTCTCATGCTCAATACGAAATTCGTGAATATGCTAAAATTATCGCAAAGATATTTGAAGAAAAATGTCCATGGACCTTTGAATCATTTATCAACTATTATTACAAAGGCGATCTGTTAATCGATAAAACAGGAGAGTGATTAGATTTGAAACTGGGAGAAATTGCAGAAACACTTGAAGCGTTAATTGTAGCCGGTGAAGAAAAAAAGGATGATTTGGAAATAGAAAGAGCAGGAGCAGCGGATATGATGAGTGATGTGCTCGCTTTTGCAAAACCGGGAATGCTTTTAATCACCGGGTTGAATACAGCCCAAGTGGTTAGAACTGCAAGTATTGTGGGAATTGGTGCAGTTGTTATCGTCAGAAAAAAGCAGATACCCGAATCCACCATTGAAGCAGCTAAATTGTTTGGCATTCCCTTGCTGCATTCACCTCAGCCCATGTACGTTGCCTGTGGCAAGTTGTACGAAAAAAAGATGAAAGACATAAAAAGTTTATGAAGGTCGATTTAAGGGGGGATTTGAATTGAAAGCCACTGTTGATAAGTTAATCGACCAAATGCAGGTGTTGTTTAAGGATCTATTGGCAAAGGATATCATGATCCCTAACGTCATATCCATCTCATCAGATCGAACCATGGAACAGGCGAAAGAACTCATGAGATTGAAAAAAATTTCCGGGTTACCGGTTTTGGATGATGGAAAACTGGTGGGATTGGTTAGTATCGAAGATATCATCAAAGCGCTTGAAAATAGAGAGATTTTACAACCTGTCAAAAAGCATATGAGTAAAAAATTAAAAGTCATTTCACCGGACGCCACTCTCCCAAAAATATTTGAGCAATTTACGAGACATGGGTTTGGAAGATTCCCGGTTGTGGATTCAGATAACAAACTGCTTGGCATTATTACCAAAGAGGATATTTTGCGAAGTATTTTGGAAGAATTCAGGGTATTGTACGTCAGAGATAAAAGAATGACAGATGTATTGGATGGGGATGCGCTAAATCGCTCCTTAATTACCGGTGAAGAGATCAATAAACCAGGTGCGGATTTTGTATTTCCCATTGATTATACTGATGTGAGTTTATCAGGCATCGGAGCAGCCAGACTAAAGGATTACCTTTTAAAGAAACGAATGATTATGGAAGATTTAGTCAGAAAGATTGCCATCGCAACTTATGAAGCTGAAACGAACGTTGTGATCCATTCAGGCAGTTCCGGCACCATTTACTGTTTTGTTCATGACGATTATATTCGAATTCGAATAGAAGATCATGGAAAGGGTATTTCGGACGTAGAAGTTGCTATGACAGAGGGTTTTTCAACCGCAACAGATCAGATCCGAGAAATGGGCTTTGGAGCAGGTATGGGACTACCCAATATCCAACGATACTCCGATAAGATGGTAATCGTTTCTGAAGTTGATAAAGGTGTGGTTTTGGAAATGCAGTTTTTCAATAAAAAAGAAGATTAAAGGATGAGCTTATGCATGAAGAGATATTAGTAG
>Ga0116164_10001666_pt1 | contig 16514 bp, 16 predicted proteins | sample AD_UKC109_MetaG_FD_89888 | JGI IMG/M metagenome (GOLD analysis project Ga0116164, IMG submission 89888) | Active sludge microbial communities of municipal wastewater-treating anaerobic digesters from Hong Kong - AD_UKC109_MetaG | ecosystem: Engineered > Bioreactor > Anaerobic > Digestate... | reverse complement strand
TCTGGAGCTATGCATGGACGATCCCGAGCCGTATCTGGACAGGGTGGTCAACGCCGGATCGGTCTTCCTTGGTAAATACTGCCCGGAATCGCTGGGCGACTATATGGCCGGGCCGAATCACACACTGCCGACGAGCGGCACGGCGCGGTTTTCAAGCCCGCTGAGCGTGGACGATTTTATCAAAAAGACGCAGTATACGTATTTTACGCCACAAGCGCTCGAAGAGTTGAGCAGAAAGATCGCGACGTTTGCGCGAGCGGAAGGACTGGAAGCGCATGCGCGTGCGGCGCTGGTCCGATTTGAGGAAGATTGATATGAGCCGGTTTTTAAGCGAAAAGCTATCGACATTAAAACCATATACACCCGGCGAACAGCCGCGTGACCAGCGTTATGTAAAGCTGAACACGAACGAATCGCCGTTTCCGCCGTCGCCAAAGGTCGTTGAGGCGGCTTCGCTGGAAGCGCAGCGGTCGAACCTCTACTGCGACCCGGAGTGTACGGAGCTGAAAAGGGCCGCGGCGGAACTCTACGGCGTGCAGCCGAAGAATGTGCTGCCGGTCAACGGGTCGGACGAAATCCTCTATTTTGTATTTATGGCGTACGGTGACGAAACGCATCCGATCGCCGCGCCGGACATCAGCTATGGGTTTTATCCCGTTTATGCTAAAATAAACCACGCGCCGCTGCATAAAATTCCGCTGAAGGACGATTTTTCCGTGGACTATCGCGACTATTGCGATCTGAACGAAACCATCGTCATCGCCAACCCGAACGCGCCGACGGGGATCTGCATGCCGGTCTGGCAGATCGAAGAGATCGTGAAAACCAACCCGGACAACGTGGTGGTCATCGACGAAGCGTATATCGACTTCGGCGGCGAAAGCTGCGTGCCGCTGACCGAAACGTATGACAATCTGCTCGTGATCCAGACGTTCTCCAAATCCCGCTCGCTCGCGGGCGCGCGGCTCGGCTTCGGCATTGGGAACGAAACGCTGATAAAAGATTTGAACACCGTCAAATATTCGGTAAATCCCTACAACGTCAACCGCATGACGCAGGCGGCGGGCGTCGCGGCGATAGAAGACAATGCGTATTACCTGCAAAACGCGGAGACGATCCAGCAAAACCGCGCGTATACGCAAAAACGGCTGACGGAGCTTGGTTTTACCGTGCTCCCGTCGTGCGCGAACTTTCTGTTCGCGGGCGACGGCCCGATCGAGGGCGGTGCGCTTTATCGTTCGCTCAAAGAACGCGGCGTGCTGGTGCGGCACTTTGATTTGGAACGGATCGGCAACTATTGCCGCATCACCATTGGAACGAAAGAGCAGATGGATATCCTGCTGACGACGATTGAAGCGCTTTTAAACGAGAAAGGATGCTGAAACGATATGCGTACGGCACAAATCAACCGGAAAACGAATGAAACGGACATCACGCTTTCGCTCAACCTCGACGGAAGCGGCAAGAGCGACATAGCAACCGGCGTCGGGTTCCTCGACCACATGCTCGCGTTGTTTGCCCGGCACGGACGGTTCGACCTGAACGTGACCTGCAAGGGCGACACGAACGTGGACGACCACCACAGCGTGGAGGATGTCGGCATTGCGCTCGGCGACGCGCTGAAAAGCGCGCTCGGCGAAAAGCGCGGCATCGTTCGCTACGGCAGCATGCTGCTGCCGATGGACGAAACGCTCGTGCTCTGCGCGCTGGACTGCTCCGGCAGGGCGTATCTGAAGTTTACGGCGGAAATCCCCACGCAGAAGATCGGCACGTTCGACACGGAGCTGGTGGAGGAATTCTTTCTCGCGTTTGCGCGGACGGCGGGTGTGACGCTCCACATCAAGCAGCTCGACGGCGAAAACTCGCACCACATCGTCGAGGCGATGTTCAAGGCGTTCGGGCGCGCGCTGGGGCAGGCGGTCGCAATCGACCCGAATTACGCAAACGAGATCCCGTCCACCAAAGGAGTTTTGTAATGATCGCGATCGTTGACTACGGCGTGGGCAACCTCTTTTCGCTGAAAAGCTCGCTCGGCATGATCGGCGCGGACGCGCTCGTGACAGGCGATGCGGACGAGATTCGCCGCGCGAACAAGATCGTTTTGCCCGGCGTCGGCGCGTTTGAGGACGCGGCGAACAAGCTGCGTTCGACCGGCCTCGACAAGGTCGTCGTCGAGCAGGCGCAAAGCGGCAAGGTCATGATGGGCATCTGCCTCGGCATGCAGCTGCTGTTTGAGCGCAGTTTCGAATACGGCGAGCACGAGGGCCTCGGCCTGATCAAGGGCGACGTGGTCGATATGCGGCCCGTCATCCCGGCGGAGCTCAAGGTCCCGCATATCGGCTGGAACGCGCTGCACATGACAAAGCCGGAGCACCCGCTGTTCCGCTATATTCAAAACGGCGACTGCGTCTATTTCGTGCATAGCTTTTATGCGGCAAACTGCGACGACGCGCTGATCGCCACCGCCGAATACGGCGAGGAACTGACCGCCGCGGTCGCAAGCGACAACGTGATCGGCTGCCAGTTCCACCCGGAAAAGAGCGGCAAGGTCGGCCTGAACATCCTCAGGGCGTTCTGCGAACTGTAAGGAGAAGCGATGATCATTTTACCGGCAATCGACCTTTATGAAAAAAAGGCGGTGCGACTGTATAAGGGCGATTACGAACAGATGACGGTCTACAGCGACGATCCGGCAGGCGTGGCAAAAGCATTCTTCGACGCGGGCACGGCTTTTATCCATATGGTGGATTTGGAAGGCGCAAAGTCCGGCACGACGCCGAATTTCGACGTGGTTGCCGATATCGCGCAGAACAGCGGCCTCAAAGTGGAGATCGGCGGCGGCATTCGCAGCGAAGCGACGATTCAAAAATATCTGAACGCGGGCGTCACGCGCGTCATCCTCGGCACGGCGGCCGCGAACGATCTGGACTTCGTGCGCGGCATGGTCGAAACATATGGCGAAGCGATTGCCGTCGGCGTGGACTTACGGGACGGCTACGTCGCGGTCAAGGGCTGGACGGAGACGAGCGGGCTGAGCGGAGAGGACTTTTGCACGCAGCTGGAGGCGATCGGCGTAAAGACGGTGATCTGCACCGATATTTCGCGCGACGGCGCGATGCGCGGAACGAACCGGGCACTCTATCAGACACTGAACGAGACGTTCGATATCGATTTCGTCGCATCCGGCGGCGTGTCGAGTCTGGACGATATCCGCGCGTTGAAAGCACTCGGGCTATACGGCGCGATCGTCGGCAAGGCTTATTATACCGGCGCAATCGACTTAAAGCAGGCAATCGAGGTGGCAAAATGATCACGAAACGAATTATCCCATGCTTGGACGTAAAGGACGGAAGGGTCGTCAAGGGTGTCAACTTCCTTGGGCTCAACGACGTGTCCGACCCGGTCAAGCTGGCGAAATATTATTCCGAGAGCGGCGCGGACGAGCTGGTGTTTTACGACATCACCGCATCCGCGGAGGGCCGCAAGCTCTTTACGGACATCCTCACGCGCGTCGCGTCGACCATCTTCATTCCGTTGACGGTCGGCGGCGGCATCAACACGGTGGACGACTTCGACCGTGTGCTCAAGTGCGGCGCGGACAAGGTCAGCGTCAACTCCGGCGCAATCAAAAATCCGCAACTGATTGAAGATGCGGCCAAGCGGTACGGCGACCAGTGCGTTGTGCTGTCCGTGGACGCAAAGCGCGTGGACGGGCAGTTTCGCGTGTTTGCCAAGGGCGGGCGCGAGGACACCGGCATGGACGCGCTGGAGTGGATCCGCCGCGGCGTGAACATGGGCGCGGGCGAAATCGTGCTCAACTCGATCGATACCGACGGCGTGAAGCAGGGGTTCGACCTGGAGATGTTGTCCGCCGTCTGCGATATCGTGAACGTCCCGGTCATCGCGTCCGGCGGCGCGGGCGGGATCGACGATTTTGTAAAACTGTTTCAGGCGCTGCCGAAGGTGGACGCGGGGCTTGCCGCCTCGATCTTTCACTTTGGCGAAGTGTCGATTTCGGACTTGAAGGACGCGCTCGCGGACGCGGGCATTACGGTACGGAGGTAATTGCGCGGTGTTTGATACGGCAACGCTGAAATTTGACGAAAAGGGGCTGATCCCTGCGATCGTCGTCGATACGGAAACGAAGCAGGTGCTCACGCTCGCCTATATGAATGAAGAGAGCCTGAAGATATCCATGGAAAAGGGGCTCACCTGCTTTTGGTCGCGCTCGCGTCAGGAACTCTGGCTCAAGGGCGAGACGAGCGGAAACTATCAGCACATCGTCTCCATCACGGCGGACTGCGATCGCGACGCGCTGGTCGTCGAGGTCAAAAAGGACGGCCCGGCCTGCCATCTGGGTACGGAGTCCTGCTTTAACGAAGTGATATTCGAGGGGGACGAACCGCCAGCGTTCCAGTACGGCGATCTGATGGAGATGCTGCGCGGCAGGAAGGAGAGCCCGAAGGAGGGCAGCTATACCACCTATTTGTTTGAAAAGGGAATGGATAAGATCCTCAAGAAGATCGGCGAGGAAACGACCGAGGTCATCATCTCCGCAAAGGACGGGGACAAGGCCAATACGGTTTATGAAATCGGCGATCTGATGTATCATGTTATGGTGCTGATGATCGAGGCGGGCATCGAGCTGGACGACGTCAGGCGCGAAATGGCGTCCCGCCACGTGATCGACCGTAAAGTGAAACAGGAGAAGATGATCGAATGATAACGCAGAACCTGCACACGCATTCCGTCCGCGACGACGGACGCAACCGGATGGAAGACATGGTGCGCGCGGCGATCTCCGCCGGGCTGACATCCGTTGGATTCAGCGGGCACAGCCCGCTTCCATTTGCGAACGACTGGACGATCCCGGCGGAACATCTGGCGGACTACAGGGCGGAAGTTCGCCGACTGAAAAACGCGTATGCCGGAAAAATCGACGTCTACTGCGGGCTGGAGTGGGACCTGCTCTCCGAAACGCCGTCGGACGACTACGACTATATCATCGGGTCGATCCACCACATCCCGATCGAAGGAATGATCATCAACGTCGACCACAGCGCGGACGCGACCTGGCGCTATCTCGGCGAATGCTTCGGTGGAAATACGGACGCGGCTGCAAAGATGTATTTTGCGCAGTACGCCGTGCTCGCCGCGATGGAGAGCGTGGACATCATCGGGCATTTCGACATCATTACAAAGTTTGACGAGCAGTACCACTTTTTCCGGACGGATTCGGCGCAGTACCGGGCGGCGGCGCTCGAAGCGCTGGAGACGCTCGCAAAAGCGGACAAGATCATTGAAATCAACACCGGCGCGATTTCCCGCGGATATCGTACCACGCCGTATCCGTCCAAAGAGCTTCTCAAGGCGATTCACGGCTTCGGCGGCAGGATCGCGATCACTTCGGACGCGCACAGCACGACGGGCATTGTCTGCTCTTTCGACCAGGCGGAACAGCTTGCGCTCGACTGCGGTTTCCGAGAAATATGGATATACGACGGAAAAACATTCGTGCCGGCCGGGATCGGTGAGGGAAAAAAAGAACGTGGGAACGAAAGAAGCGGAAACACCGCCGCTGAAAATGAAGCCATGTCCTGATCCGGAACAGGCAAACCGGAATCAAGATTGAACAGACCGTCAGAAGCTTAGCTTCTGACGGTCTGCGGTATTTGCGGACTTTTACTCCACGGTTCGGTCCGGCTTCTCTGCCAAAGCCTCGTGGATACACCGGCGAATGACATCCGCTAGCCCCGTTGGATTCTCCAGCATAGGCATATGACAGGAATTTGCGACGAACCGGAAGCTGACTTTTTCCTCGTCGGCTTTACTAAGGCATAAATCCGTAATCCGTCCGCTGTAATTCTGAACGCCTCTGTCTCCGTAAACACCGTATATCGCGCCGGTAAACCCATACAAAAACGGCGTAAAATCAAAGCCCTCTTGCAATGAATGTTTTAGATCGTCGCGATAAAAAGGCGCTTCGCTTTGCAGCATGGACTTTATCCGGTCACCGAATTTTTGCATATGATCGGGCATCATAAGGTTTCGATAGAAATTTCCCGCAGGGCGCAGATTCGACTCGATAAAAACGACGGCATCGCAACCGACTTTGCAGCGCGAGGCGAGCTCGAGAGCCGTGATGCCGCCCATGCTGTGCCCAACCAAAAAGTCGAACCGCTTTTTCCCATATGTATCGTATACCCATTTTGTGATGTCCGAAACGCTGCGCGCGCTTTGTGTAACTTCGTGTGGATATGTCACGAAATCCAGATCATAACCGGAAAGCGCATCGCGTATTTCATCCCAGATATCGGCTGTACATTGAACGCCGCAAAGAAACAGTCCCTTTTTCATTCGGATCCTTTCAAGCGCAGTTTTTCCGGGCTGCAAACATCTGTTGCAGCGAGGGGAGACGTTTCGCTGCCGGAATCAGGACGGCGGCCCTAAAGGCATGATGCTTCGTCATTCTTTTTCAGCGCTTTTTCCGCGTAATCGAAGATGCTGCGGATATATTCTTCGGCCTGCTGTGCGTCGCGGTCACGGATGGATTCGTAGATCTGGCCGATTATCTTGCGGGAACGCCGCACGAGAGACGGCTGCTTATAAAAGTCGCGGATGATATTGCGGCTCACCGGCTCAAAGGACTTATCGATCAGCGAATACACCGTGTTATGCGTCGCCAGCGCGATGCGATGGTGAAAGGAGAAGTTCAGCTCCACAAGCGCATCCGGATCGTCCTCGGCGTCGATGCGCTCCGCGAGGCGGCGCAGCTCTTCCAGGTCCTGCTCCGTGCGGTTTGCCGCGGCGAGGGCTGCGCAGCGGCATTCGACGAGCCGCTTTACCTCCACCATGTCGAGGAACAGTCGCCGGTTGATCGATCCGTCCGAATAATTCATGATGAGTTCCAGCGCGCAAATGGTTCCGTCCTCTTCAAAATTGGAGACGAACGTACCCCTGCGCGGAACGATGTGCAGAAGCCCCTTTGCCGCAAGCTCCGTAATGCCCGCGCTGACGATGCCGCGGCTGACGCCCATCGCGGCGCAGAGTTCGCGCTCGGGCGGAAGCTGCTGGCCCTCCTGAAGTTCGCCGGAGACGATCATCCGTTCGATCTGCTTGATAAACTGCTCCTTGAGCGTATCGCTGTTGAGTTTTTGAAATTGTCTGTCCATCGTTTGTTCCTTCCACGCTGCGCGCTATTAAAAAATACTACAAATCCACGCTTTTTTCAACGTTTATCGGGATTTCTTCCATTGCAAAGGCTCCATGTGTTTATTATACTATATTTGGATGGTGGCTGTACCACAGATTTCTAAAAAGGAGGAATCCATATGGGCAGATATGAATTTTCCCGCAGCTACGACGCAATCGTCGTGGGCGCGGGAAACGGCGGACTCGCCGCGGCGGCGGTGCTCGCCAAAAACGGAATGAACACGCTCCTGCTCGAGAAGCACAACGTACCGGGCGGATTCGCTTCCAGCTTCGTGCGGGGGCGCTTCGAGTTCGAGGCCGCGCTGCACGTGCTGGCGGATTACGGACCGCCGGAGCATCGCGGCAACCTCGGCCGGTTTTTCGACGATCTCGGGATCAATGTGGAATGGGCGGAGGTGCCGGAGGCTTACCGCCTGATCACGACCGACGACCCGGACGGCAATCTGGACGTGGTCATGCCGCTCGGCGTCGAGGCGTATATCGACAAGATGGAGCAATACGTCCCCGGCAGCCGGGAGTCGGTGACAAAATACCTTGCGCTTTCAAAAGAAGTTTACGAAGCGCTCGGCTATCTCGGCAAAAACAAAGGACATGTGGACAAAAAAATATTGCTCGACCAGTACGGCAGCTTCGTCCGTACCTGTGCGGCGACGCAGCAGCAGGTGCTCGACAGCCTCAAAATGCCGAAAAAAGCGCAGCGCATCCTCAACGCATACTGGACGTATCTCGCCGTGGACATGGAGCACGTCAACTTCACGATCTTCGGGGTCATGATCTACGCGCTGCTCGAACTGCGCGCCTATGTGCCGCGCAACCGCTCGCACGAGATCTCCGTTGCGCTTGCAAGCAAGATCAAAGAACTCGGCGGGCAGATCGAATACAACTCCCGCGTCGAGCAGATCCTGGCCGAAAACGGCAGGATCGTCGGCGTGAAGACCTGCAAGGGCGAGTACATCGGGGCGAACTGCGTGGTGGCCAACGCTTCCGAACATACCGTGTATTCAAGACTGCTCTACCCGAAAAGCGAAGTGCCAGAAATGGGCTGCAAAATCTGCAACGCGCGCAAAATGGGGCCCGGAGCCGTGGTCGTCTACCTCGGCCTCAACAAGAGTGCGGAGGAGCTCGGCATTTCGGAATATGAGTACCTTATCTACGAGAGCATGGACACGACGGCTTGCTACCGGGAGTTTTTTACGCGCGGCAAGACCAAGGCGCAGGCGACGGCCTGCCTGAATAAGGTCTTTCCGGACTGCTCACCGCCGGGCACCTGCATCATCTCCTTTACCGTGCTCAACGACGGCGACATGTGGAAGGACGTTACGCCCGAAACGTATTTCGAGGAGAAGACGCGCATCGCCGAGGAAATCCTCGACACGTTCGAACGCGCGACGGGCATCCGCCTTAAGGACAACATCGAGGAGATCGAGATCGCAACGCCGGAGACGTTCGCCAACTTCAGCTGCAAGTACAACGGCAGCATCTACGGCTACGAGGTCGAACCATGGGACTCCGTGATCGCAAAGTCGCTCACCATCAACGACGCGGACGAAAACCCGGTCAAGGGCCTGCGCTTCGCCGGCGGTTTCTCGCGGCAGTCGCAGGGGTTCAGCAGTTCCTATAAGACCGGCGAGATCGCAGGACGGCTCGCCGTTGCGGATTGCAAGGAGGCGAGAAAAGATGGCTGAAAAACTGAAAGTGAAGGTCAAGCCGCTCGCGGTGCTCGACCTGCTCGACTTTAAGCACCTTGTCCCCGGACGGAAAAAACGCTTTCAAAGAGCGTCGGCCCTCTGCCCGTCCGGCGTGCCGCCGATGAACGCGCTCGCGGCGCGGCTGCATCCGGTGCGGCAGCATCTCATAATAAAGGACGTTGCGGAGATCGCGCCCGGGGTCAAAACGTTTACGCTCGCCCCGGACGAGACGAAGGGCACGGCGGAGCTCGCCTATTTCCGCGCGGGACAGTATTTGAGCATCAAGGCGGACGTAAACGGCGTGCCGGTCACGCGGCCGTACTCCATCTCGTCTGCGCCGGCCGAGTCGCAAAAAGGACAGTATCAGATCACCGTGAAACAACAGGAAAAGGGCTTTGTGACGGACTGGATCTTCGACAACTGGGCGCCGGGCATTGCCGTGGAGGCTTCCGGGCCGGAGGGGCAGTTCTATTACGAGCGTCTGCGGGATTGTAAGCACATCGCCGGGATCGCGGGCGGCAGCGGCATCACGCCGTTTGTCAGCATGGCGCGGCAGTTCCAAAAGGACGGTTTTCCCGTTTCGTTTACGCTCTTTTACGGATGCAACTGCAAGAGCGATATCCTTTTTAAAGAGGAACTGGACGCGATCGAACGGTCCGCCGACGGAAAATTCAAGGCCGTCTACGTCCTCTGCAAGGAAACGGACGCGTGCGCCGAGGAAGGCTTCGTCACGGCGGAGCTCGTCAAAAAATACGTCGACCCCGACAAGTGCTCGTTTTTCATCTGCGGGCCGCAGGCGATGTATGAGTTCGTCGCAAAGGAACTCGAAGGCTTTGCGCTCCCGCAAAAGCAGGTCCGGCGCGAGGTGTTCGGCGAGATCAAAAACGTCACGCATCGCCCGGACTACCCGAAGGACGTGCCGGAAAGCTTCCGGCTGACGGTCACGAAAAACGGAAAAACGGTTGTGATTCCGGCGCTGCGCGAGGAGTCGCTGCTGGTCTCCATGGAGCGCGCGGGGCTGAATCCGCCGAGCAAGTGCCGCAGCGGCGTCTGCTCGTTCTGCCGCAGCGAGCTCGTCGACGGGGACGTGTTCATTCCTGCCGACACCGACGGCCGCCGCGCCGCCGACAAAGAGTATTCTTATATCCATCCGTGCTCGAGCTATCCGCTGAGCGACGTTACGCTGATCGTTCCGGGAGACGAGGTATAAAAGAAAATCATAACCGAGCCGCCCGTCGGGCGGGCGGCTCCAAAGGCCGCCCAAAAACTTGTTTTTTGACGGGATAACTACGTTTTGCCTCTCGCCCTCCGGGCTCCCGGACGGCAAAACGCACAAAGAAACCGCCCGAAACGGGCGATCCGTTTCAGCGGCTAAACCGCCGAAGCCGGATGATACGGGTTAAGGGCTGCGGCCCTTAACAATCCCGAGGCTTTTTTAACGGACTATAAGCCGCCCGTCGGGCGGGCGGCTCCATTTCTGTTTTGTGTCAGTTTTTTTCAATTCATGATGGACTTATCATATCTTTGGGGGAGACGAAACTATGAAGCGAAAGACCAATCTGCCGCTGCTCGCATGGATCTGCTGCCTTGCGGTGATGCTGGTGAGCATGTCGCTCGCCGCCGCATACCAGTCGGATTTCGGCAACATCGAGGTGACGAGCGGCGCGTATACGACGGACGACGGGGAAACCATCACCTACAAGCTTTACCGGCCGACGACGGCGACGGCGGAAAACCCCGCGCCCGCCGTCCTTCTCATGCACGGTTACCAGAACGACAAGGACACCTCCGCGGCGTACGCGCTGGAACTCGCGCGGCGCGGCATCGTGGCCCTCGCGATGGATTCCTACGGGCACGGCGAGACCTCCGTCGGCATGCTCGCGCGCGGGTATACGCACCATAAGCTGCCCAACTGGGACAAGATCGTCAACGGGCCGGAGCGGTTCCTGCTGATGATGAATTTCAACACCAACGATTTCTTTACGAACCTGGCCGACGTGCCGGGCGACACGCTCGGGGACACATCCATGGGCGGGCGGACGATGTACGACTATCTCAGCTCGCTGGAATTTGTTGACGCGGAGAACATGGGCGTCACCGGGCACTCCATGGGTACATGGTCGTCCTGGAGCGTCGCGGCGACCAACCCGGACTGCAAGGCGATCGTGCTGCAGTGCGGCCAGCTGTTCCCGGAGAGTTATTACGACAGCGATTCGATTTCGTTCAACAACGTCCTGCTCATCCAGGCGCGCTACGACGAATTCAACTGTTTCCTCGACTATTCGGAATCGATACCGGACGATCTTGTCAATACGGAGCTTCGATATGGCGAGTTCGCCGGTCAGGACGGCCCGATCGAGTGGGACACGACCTACGGCTCGTTTGAGGACGGGACCGCGTGGCGCATGGAGCTGATCACAAACGCCAACCATCGCCTGACAACGATCAACGCGCACGCGATGGCGGCCACGATGGACTGGTTTGAAGAAGCGTTCGGCATGACCTCCACGATCGATTCGACGGACCAGACGGCGCTTGCCAAGGAAACGCTGCTGCTGATCGGTACGCTCGCGGCGCTCGCCTCCACGCTGCCGCTTCTGATGCTGCTTCTCAGGACGAAGTTTTTCGCGCCGTGCGCGCAGCCGGTCCCGGGCCGTCCCAAGGCGCTGCTGCCGAAGAAAAAGTGGTGGAGAACGGCGCTGATCGCAATTTTGATCAGCGGGATCTCCTATCCGTTTTTCACGCAGCTCGGCCACGGGCTCGTGCCGCTGCCGGAAAGCGTGTTCCGCATGACCATCGGCGACGGCGTGATCACCTGGTTCGTGCTCCTTTCGCTCATCGCGTTTTTCCTGCTGCGGCGCTGGTATAAGCGCGGTGACGGCAAAAAGATGGGCATTACGCTCTATGACCTGGGGCTGACCAGCGTGGACAAGCCGGACAAGCTCCCGTGGAAGATCATCGGAAAATCCGCGCTGCTGGCCGTCGTTCTGGCCGGTTCGGTCTATGCGTACGCAACGCTGTTCACCGAACTCTACGCGCTGGATTTCCGCTTCATCTGGCCGCTGCTAAAGCCGTTCACTTGGACGCGGCTCTGGCAGTTCTTCCTCTACCTGCCGTTCTATCTCATGTTCTTCCTGATCAACGGCGGCGTGAAGCTCTACGGGCAGATGCGGCAGAAGGAACGCAAAACGGGCGCGGGGACGCAGCTCGTCTGGTGGCTCAAGAGCTGCCTCGTGATGATCGGCGGGTTGCTTCTGGTCTGCCTCGTGGAATACATCCCCTATTTTGCGGGGATCGGCCCCGGCATGGATCTGCTGTTTACGTCGACGTTCGGCGGGCCGTTCATCTCGTTTTTGATCGTGATCATCCCGCAGTTCATTATCTTTTTCTTCCTCTCGACGTATGCGTTCCGAAAGACCGGTCGCGTCTATGTCGGCTCCGTGCTGGTGGCGTTACTTGCGACCTGGGCGATGAGCGCGGGCTCTTCCGTGCTGTAATGCAAGTCATATAATTGACATCCGGACGGATATAAAGCCTGAATTCGGGTAAAATAAAAGAGCCGATTCTGCAAAAGCAGATCGGCTCTTTTGTCTGGTGCGGCCGGGGGGATTTGAACCCCCAAGCTTTCGCCGACGGATTTTAAGTCCGTTGTGTATGCCGTTCCACCACGGCCGCAACGAAAATATTGTATCACGCTGGGGAGGAATGTCAATTCATGTTTTACCTGGCGGTTTGCGCAAAAGATACGATGCTACAGCCCGAGTAATATGCCCGCGGCGCCGCCCGCCAGAATGAAAAAGATCGGATGGATCTTTTTGATCTTCGGCGTCATCAAAAGCGCGAACAACACGACGAACAGTACGATGTTCCGCCAGTCGACCATTTGAAAAAGCGTGCCGTCCGTAACACCCGTTAACAGAGCGGACTGCATGACGGACCAGCAGGCCGCGGCGATCAGCCCGGCGACTGCGGGACGGAGGCCGCTGAACGTATCGCAGACGAGTTTGCTGTCGCGGTATTTCTGCAGCGCGTGCGCAATCAGCGAGACGATGATGAACGACGGCAGAACGAGGGCGAGCGTGGCGACGAGCGCGCCCGGGACGCCCGCAACGCTGTACCCGGCGAACGTTGCGGCGTTTACGCCGATCGGGCCGGGCGTTGACTCTGCGATCGCGACGATGTCGGCGAGGCGAAGCGTGCCGAACCAGCCGGGATACCGCTCTATCATTTTCTGGAGGAACGGCAGCGTCGCAAGTCCGCCGCCGACGGCGAACAAGCCGGCCTGAAAGAACTCAAAAAACAGCAGCAACAGCGTCATTGACGGACCCTCCCGGCGACGATTCCCGTCACCGCGGCGGCAACGACGACGATAATCGGGGACTGGCCGAACACTGCGACGGTCACAAACGCAAGCACGCAGAGAATGATGCCGAACAGGTTTTTTACATTGGTGCGGACCAGCCGGACGACAACGACCGCAATGAGGGCGGCGACCGCGACGCGGATGCCGTGGAACGCGCTCGTAACGGCGGGCAACTGCCAAAAACGCATCAGCATGGATGCGATGATGATAACAAGAATCGACGGGACGGTGATGACGCCAAGCGTCGCGAGCGCGCCGCCGACGAACCCGCCGCGCTTCTGCCCGATGAACGTCGCGGTGTTGATGGCGATCACGCCCGGCGTGCACTGGGAGATGGCGAAATAGTCCAGAAGCTCTTCTTCGCTCGTCCAGTTCAGCCGGTCGACCAGCTCGCGCGTAAGCAGCGGCAGCATGGAATAGCCGCCGCCGAACATAAACGCACCGATCTTAACGAACGTGATGTACAATTTCCAAAGATTTTTCATATGCTAATAAACATACCACTGATTGACGAACGCGGCAAGATAGAATAAAAACAGCGCGACGCATACGCCGGTGGCAAGGCGGTCGGCCCATTTTTTCTCCGTAATCGCACCGAGCGCGAGTGCAAAGGGGAACGCGGCGGTCAGATAACGCGGCGCCGAGAGCAGCCATGTCGCACCCATGCAGACCGCATAGTAGAGGATAAAATAGGCGACGTTCGACGCGCGGAGCTTATTCTGCGCGGCGACGACGACCGCGAGCGACGCAAAAAGGTAAACGATGTTGGGAACCCATAGACCAAGCACCATCTGCGTATTATCTGCAAACGTCGAGGTCAGGTTGTCGACGATCGTTGCGTTCGAGGCAAAGAACCACCCGAGCTGCTGATGCCAGTGCTCGCTCTGATAGCTGAGGAACATCGTCGCATTGCCGGTGACGCTGTAATTCACATAGAGATACAATAAAAATCCGCATGGGATCAGCAGAAGCGAAAGCGCGTTGCCGGTCATTTTCCATTTCCAGCGGGCGCTGCCGCCGTTTGCGGAGCGCTCGTGCAGGATTTTGCCGACAAGCTCGAAGCAGGCGGGCGCAAACAGCAGGATCCCCGGCATCCGCGTGAAAGCGGCGAGCAGGCCCATGATTCCCGCCAGCGGGTAGAGGCTTTTCCGCACGCTGTAAACGCAAAGCAGCGAAAGCAGCAGAAACAGGCTGTCCGAAAGCGGCGAGGAGAACAAAAACGACGCGGGGAGGATGCAAAGGTATTTCAGCGCGCGCAGCGCGCCGCGGCGGTCGGTGTCCAACAGCGCGAGCTCATAAAACACATAAGCCGCAAAAATCCAGCAGACGTTCGAAACGAACAGCCCGCTGGTCAGATAGTCGTTGAAGATATAGTTGAATACGCGCACCAGAATCGGATAGAGCGGGAGAAACACGATCAACAGCCGGTCGTCGCCCGTGTTGACATATCCGTTTTCGGCGATGTTGAGGTAATGCTGGCTGTCCGTGCCGGTCTGGTTCCAGATGCCGATGCGGTCCAGAAGGCCGCCGCTGTAAATCCCCTGCTGAAGCGAAAACACATACGCCAACACGAAAATAAACAGGCGGAACAGCAGGAGGTAGAAAAGCAGCTGCAAAACGGGATGCAGCCGGCTTCTGCGCCCGCTGCGTTTCCCGACGGCGGGATGCTCCGGCAGCCACGGGCGGCTGCTCCAGGCCGTCATCCACTGCGGGATAAAACGGATTCCAAGCAGGGCGAACAAAAACGCGCTTGCGGCTCCGGAAAAGATGGCGAGCGGGTTGTCGGGCGCGTCGACGAGGACCCACTTTGCAAAAACGGTGAACAATACAAGCAAGGGTACCGATGTAAACAGTACCCTTTGCCAGAATTGCACATCTTGTTTAGAACCGCTTTGGCGCATGCGTCAATCCCGCATCGCAAGGCACGGTCCGAGTATTTCGGAAAACACGATGCCGTTGAGGACCTGCGTCTGGTCCCAGAGAAAGGCGCTCTCCGCCGCAACCGGCGCAACCGGCGTTACGGCGGGGACGGGGTCCGGCGGACAATCCGGCCGGATGCCGGTCATGCTGGTTTCCTGATGGGCGTGGCCGGATATGGCGCTGACCGACACGACGTGCTGCGGAGACTGGTTCAGCTCGCGCAACTGGGACGCAATCGTGTGCTTGGCGGTGCCTTCCTCGGACGAGGCGGTGCCTTCGATCGAGCCGGTTCCTTCGTACGAACCGGTCCCTTCGATGGACGCGGTGCCTTCAAACGCAGGCTGCAGAGAAGACGGGTGCACCGTTGGAGCAAGCGGCGCGGTGCGGACAGGCCGCGCTGCCGCAGCCTGCTGCCGCGCAGCGGCCTCGGCGGCGGCGCGCTGTCGGGCGGCGCGCTCGCGTGCGGCCTGCTGCTGGGCCTGCTGCTTCTTTTTTTTCGCGACGAGTGGAATAACGATCCACACGAGCACGATTATGATCCATATCGCTTGCATGGTTTATTTCTTCTTATCGGTGGACACGGGCTTCGTGCCTTTACCGATGGCCTCGCGCATATCGGTGTCCGACATGATATTCTTCATCCGATAGTAGTCCATAACGCCGAGGTTGCCTTCGCGGAACGCCTGCGCCATCGCCTTCGGGACTTCGGCTTCGGCTTCGATCACGCGCGCGCGCATGCCCTGCACGGCGGCGAGGTTTTCCTGCTCCTGCGCGACGGCCATCGCCCTGCGCTCCTCGGCTTTCGCCTGCGCGATGCGCTTGTCGGCTTCCGCCTGGTCGATCTGCAACTGCGCGCCGACGTTGCGCCCGACGTCCACGTCCGCAATGTCGATCGAGAGGATTTCAAACGCGGTGCCGGCGTCGAGGCCCTTGTCGAGGACCGTGCGGGAGATGCGGTCCGGATTTTCCAGAACGTCCTTATGCGTGTTGCTGGAACCGACGGTGGTGACGATGCCTTCGCCGATACGGGCGATGATGGTCTCTTCGCCCGCGCCGCCGACGAGACGGTCGATGTTTGCGCGGACGGTGACGCGCGCCTTTGCGCGCAGTTCGATGCCGTTCATGGCAACCGCCGCGATGACGGGCGTTTCGATGACTTTCGGGTTGACGCTCATCTGCACGGCCTGGAGCACGTCGCGGCCGGCAAGGTCGATGGCGCAGCTCTGTTCAAAACCGAGCGGGATGCCCGCGCGCTGCGCGGCGATGAGCGCGTTGATGACGCGGTCGACATTGCCGCCGGCAAGGTAGTGCGCCTCAAGCTTGTTGATGGA
>Ga0116164_10001663_pt1 | contig 16538 bp, 16 predicted proteins | sample AD_UKC109_MetaG_FD_89888 | JGI IMG/M metagenome (GOLD analysis project Ga0116164, IMG submission 89888) | Active sludge microbial communities of municipal wastewater-treating anaerobic digesters from Hong Kong - AD_UKC109_MetaG | ecosystem: Engineered > Bioreactor > Anaerobic > Digestate... | reverse complement strand
TGGTCAACAAGCTTTTGAATAAGCACGTAAAGTATAAGAATTATAAAGCATAGGGTCAACTGTCAGGGAATACTTGACAGTTGTGGCATAAGGCTGAGTTTTGATCCTGGATTCCGGAACCCGGAACAGGAAACAAGGCGCAGTGGAGTACGCCGTAGTTAAAAAACCAGGAACCTCCGCCTTCAGGCTAGTCGTGGCTCACGTTTCAGCAGCTGGTCCTGGGAGTTCGTAGCCAGACACTTTAACAGGTAAGATAAAGCTGCCGAGATACCCGCAATAAGCACAGGCTTGATAGTGACCCATGTAAAAACGGCCCCGTTGTCAAGAATGTTGATGATACCCGTGAGTACAGCAGTAAGGAAGGCGATAAGCAAGCCCCTTGAAAAATCCTTCCAGTCGAGGGTAAGAAATTTTGATTTCATAATAAGGTGGTTTTGAGGTTAGCTTTCACATTATTAAAGTTATGAACTATATAAGTAATGGTCAAAGAAATTAGCACCTAAATTTGACCTCAAAGCTATATTTCTTAAAACCATGTTAGGTATTATTATTCAAGCACGTTTGGGATCAAAAAGACTTCCTAATAAGATGATTTTGCCCTTCTATGGAGATAAGGGAATATTTGAATTGTTGATTGAAAGAATAAAAAACGCAAATCTTAATGTGCATGTTATATTAGCTACAACCACATCATCTGTTGATAATAAACTTGTTGAGATTGCAAAAAAAAATGGGATTAAAGCATTTAGGGGTTCTGAAATTAATGTCCTAGAAAGATATATTAAAGCATCAGAATATTATGGATTTGAAAAAATGATTCGTATTTGTGCTGATAATCCCTTTTTAGATTTAAATGCATTGCGGCATCAAATTAAAGAATTTGAGAAAAGCGATGCTGATTACCTATGTTATGCAAGAATTAATGGCACTCCTACAATCAAAACTCATTTTGGCTTTTGGGCAGAGGGCGTTAAATTAAAAGCATTGAAAAAAATTGCATCAGTAACTGATGCGGGATTATATAAAGAGCATGTTACCAATTATATATATACGCACCCGGATCAATTCTCAATTGTTAAATTAACAATTCCGTCAGAAGTTGACCAAATGGACCTTCGATTGACAATAGACACTGCGGAAGATTTCAATATTGCTCAAAGTATCTATGAAAAATTAATAGAGAATTCTATCCCTTTTAATTCGACTGCCATAAGGCATTTTATCGAATCACGAACAGATTGGCTGAGAGTAATGATAAGTGAGATAAAAAAGAATGAGAAATAACTATGGCACATACGTACATAATAGGTGAAATAGGACAAAACCATAACGGTTCTGTTGACATCGCCAAGCTTCTAGTTGAAATAGCAGCGCGACCGGTTGTGGATGCTTTTTTTGGTGAGAAACTGGCTGGTATGGATGCTATAAAGCTTGTAAAAAGAGATCTGGCTCATGAATTATCAGCCAGCCAGATGAATCTTCCTTATGATGCACCTCACTCTTTTGGTAAAACATATGGGGAGCACAGAGCATTTCTTGAACTTAGCGAGGAGGAACACTTTGAGGTTTATAAACACACTAAGACATTCGGATTAGATTTTGTTGATACTATCTGTGCTCCAGGGGCACTTTCAATTTTAAAGCTCTTTACACCGGATAGACTTAAAGTTGCTTCAAGAGATTTAACTAACCTCCCTCTGTTAGATGCAATGGCGGAAACAAAGATCCCAATAATTCTCTCCACTGGTATGGGAGGGAAAAAGGAGCTTGATGACGCTTTAGCTATTATTACAAGACAACATAATGACATAAGCATTTTACATTGTGTTTCTGAATATCCAACTCAATATAAAAATGTTAATCTTATAACGATTAGATATTTACTAGACAATTATAGTCAATACACTATTGGATATTCTGATCATACTATTGGGATATCAACTCCTGTTTCGGCTGTTGCTTTAGGTGCCAAAATTATTGAGAAGCATATAACTATTGACAGGCAGATGAAAGGTACGGATCAGGCAGGTTCGCTTGCAATTGATGGTATTAGCCGAATGGTAAGGGATATCAGAAATATGGAGCTTTCTCTTGGGAAATATGATTTATTTGTGTCTGGTGCTGTGAATAGAACCAAAATGAAACTGGAGCGCTCTATTGCGTCAATCAAAGATCTTGAAGCAGGTCACCTAATAAGTGAGACAGACTTGCATCTATTATCACCAGGTGATGGCATTAAGTGGACAGAACGGTATTCAATTATAGGTAGAAGACTGAAAAATCCGATACCAAAAGATGAAATAATATATCCTGATAATATAATCTAATGGCGAAAAAGAAATTACCAAAACTGGTATTGACAGATATAGATGGTGTCTGGACAGACGGAGGAATGTATTATGATCAAACCGGCAATGAATGGAAAAAGTTTCACACTTATGATAGCGCAGGTGTATTATTGTGCCACAAAAATAACATCCCTGTAGGAATTATCACGGGAGAAGAAACTGATATTGTCAAAAGAAGGGCAGAAAAGCTACAGGTAGATTTTATATATCAAGGAGTGAAAAACAAACTTGAGATAGCAGAAAAAATCTGTGCTGAGTTGAATATTTCATTAAATGATGTTGCCTTTATTGGAGATGATTTAAATGATGTAGAGCTTATGGAGAGGGTACGGATTTCTGCAACTCCTTCAAGTGCTCCAACATTTATTCAAAAAATAGCATCATTTATAACAAAGAAATCTGGTGGTGAAGGGGCATTTAGAGAGTTCGTAGAGACCATTTTGAACACAGAATGAGACGCTTATGAAAGACATATTAATTAAGCAACTGGCAAAGATTTATAATCTTCTTAAATCGTGTTCTTTTCATGTTCAATATGACGCTTATAGAAGAAAATATGATCTTCACCCTTCCTTTAAGTTCAACGGCGAAGGTATAACCTTTGGTGGTGATGGGGAAATAATAATAGGAATGGGGAGTTACATTGGAAAATTTTCATCTTTGCAATCCGCAGTTAATGCGAAGATAGAGATTGGGAACAATGTGAGTATAAGCCATAATGTTAGGATTTATACTACTTCCCGCGACCCTGATCAAGATTTTACATTGACAAAACGGACATTCTCGAAGAGCGTTTATATTGGGGATGGTGTTTGGATAGGAGCCAATGTATTTATAAACCCGGGAGTTAGAATCGAAAACGGAGTAGTAATAGGAGCAAACTCTGTCGTCACTAAAAACCTATTAGAAAATGGTATTTATGGAGGTTCTCCGGCTAGGCTTATAAGATTGAAATCCCTGGAATGATTAAGAAGCTCATCCAACATACAATAATTTATGGATTGTCACCATATATTCCAAAAATCCTGGGATTCTTTATTCTTCCGATAATAACAAAGGATTTAACTGATATTGATTATGGCATTTATGGAATTATTTTGGCTTATGTCGGAGCAATTGAGGTATTAAAAGACCTGGGTTTGAACCTGATTCTTTATAACAGTTACACCCGAATGCCTTTCCAGTTTAAATGGTTATGGCGGCAGATTTATGGTTTCTTATCTATATGGAATATTGCTTACGCAGTTTTTGCAGGAGCTTTAATTTATTTTATTGTGCCATCACCTGCCAGTGAAAATGTTTGGGCTATTATTATTTTAAATGTATTGCCAATTATTGTTTTTGGCCCCACTTCATTGGTAGGTCGTGTTTTCTACCAGATGAGAGAAAAACCAATGCAGATTGGAGTACGGACTATTGTTTTCGGAATATTATCTGTTCTTATTAATCTATTTACAATATCTTATTTAAAAATGGGCTATATGGGTTGGTTTTGGTCAACCTGTATTACAGGATTACTTATGAATGCATCATTCTGGTATCCGATCAACAGAATTCATAAATTAACCCCTATTTTCAATTATCGATGGAAAACTATTAGGGAAAATTTGACTATATCTCTACCTACGGTACCACATTATTACTCAACGTATCTTCTCCAGACCAGCGATAGGGCGATCATGAATTTAATGGAAGTTAATACACAAGATATTGGGAAATATTCATTTGCCGGCACATTTGGAGGTTATTTTAGAATGCTCGGGAACGCAGTCGGGCAGGCAATAAGACCGGTTCTTAACACAGGTTATAGAGAGAAGAAATTTAGAGAGGTTAGAAATCTGATTTTTATAATCCAGGGGATGTTCTTTTTGGCCACTTTTTTAACATCAATATGGACTAAAGATATTTTCTTAATAATGGTAAAGAATGCAGAACTTTCTAAAACATATCCATTAGCTGTAATTTTGATCATGGCAACGAATTACCGGCCTATGTATCTTGGTTCGGCTGGGCCATTAATGTATTTTGAACACACAAAGAAATTACTAAGGGTAACATTTGCGGCGGCAATATTATCAGTAATTTTGAATTTCATATTTATTCCTGTTTTTGGATACGTGACACCTGTATTTAATATGTTTTTTTCGTTAATGTACATGGGTTACTCAGGGTTTTTCATAAAAGAATTTAAACAAAAAAATACTGCAAAATTTTATCCCTTAATTTGGTTGCTTGCCACTGTATTGCTTACGATAGCTGCATTTTTTATGGTTGAGTTTTCATTTGAATTTAAACTTGCCCTGTCGGTAATTTTGCTGTCGTTTGCAGGTATAATGTATTTCTATAAAGGAAAAATTAAGTCAAAAATATATGGATAAGATATTTTGGCTATACTATAAAATAAGCGGATACTTTAAAGCAAAGATAAAGAGGAGGATTCAGTATAAATATTGGCAATGGAAAGCAGGTTATGAATGCCAGTCTTATGGTTCCTTTTCTGTAAATGGACCTACTAAATTAAACAAAAACACGGTGCTTGGTAATAATGTCAATTTCAACGGATGCAAAGTTTATGGGAGTGGGAATGTAAACATTGGCGACAATTTTCATTCAGGTAAAAACTGTATGTTAATTACAAGTTTTCATAATTACGAGGGCACTGCCATTCCATATGACAATGAAGTACTTCATAAAGATATATTAATTGAAGATAATGTCTGGTTGGGGAATAATGTAATAATATTAGGAGGGACCAAGATAGGAGAAGGTTCAATTATTCAGGCCGGTAGTGTTGTAGTTAAAGAAATTCCGAAATTTTCAATTGCCGGTGGTCACCCTGCAGGGGTTTTTAGTTTTCGTAATAAAGAACATTATTTGAAACTGAAGGCAGAAGGGAAATTTCACTAGCAACTATGCCTGCTTATACTGAGAAATACGAGGACATTTTGTTCTCCTTTTTGCATCGTGATAATGTTTTTCCAGCTATAATAAAAACCAAAGGCTTTCATTGGGGGAAAATAGTATCGGTTACAAGGAAGTCTTTAATACAAGAGGCGGGTTACTTTTTCAAGCACGGGAAACAAAAAAACCTATATGGTAAAATCTGGCTATTTGCTGAGTCTGTTAATCAATTCCGAGCATTGGAATTTCTTACAGATCTTCCAGAATCAATCCTTGTTTCTTCCTCACCACAGCTTACTATAAATTTTCCTGACAAAGATATTGCCCATTTATTGTTACCGACAAAATTCAAACATCGTATTTTACGAATCAGGTTTTTCAGGCACTATAAGTTGCTCTTTAAAGAAAAGTATAAGGACCATCTACATACTCTCATAAAATATGATGGAATATACGAAAGTGTTGTTGACTTATTAAGGCTTCACAAGCCTAAAGCAATAGTTTTTGCAAACGATCACAATGCTTTTTGCCGTGCACTATTAATTGGTGCCAAAGAATGCGGAATTAAAACTATTTATTTGCAGCACGCAGCCGTTACTGATAAATTTCCAGCTCTAAAATTTGACTTGAATTTATTAGACGGCAAGGATTCCTTGAGAAAATATAAAAGAGCTGGAACAATAGAAGGAAAAGTTGTACTTATTGGAATGCCTAAGTTTGACAAATATTACGAAAAGATTAAGCAAAGGGAAGAGATAAACACCGTAGGTATTGCTTTAAACCGAAACGATATTTTTTCTTATTACTTAAACATATCAGATGAATTGAAGAAACAGTTTAAGAGTATGAATTTCATTTTCCGGTTTCATCCTTCCATTATTTTATCAGAAATTGTCATACCAGAATATGCCACTTTATCAGACGTAACAAAGGAATCCTCCTTTGAGTTTATTTCTAAGATTGATGTTCTCATTGCAGGTAATTCCTCTATTCATCTCGAAGCAGCCTTAATGAATGTAGCCAGTATTATAATTGATTTTAAACGCGGGGGAGCAACTGATTATTATGGCTTTATTAAAAGTGGTTTGGTTCAGCAAGTTACCGAGGAAGCCTTGGTTGAATTAATTGAAAGCCTGAAATTCCGTCAACCAAATGTTAGACATAAGGCTAAATATTATTTTGAAACAATAGGTAATGAGTGGGATGGGAAAAGTACAAAATTAGCATGCAATATTATTTCTGATTTTGTAAAATGAAGATTTTAATACTAACTCATGTAGTCCGTCCCTATCAATCTCCACGCTCTTTTCGTTCAACCGAATTGGCAATAGAGATGGCCAAACAAGGCAATGACATTACTTTATATGCAGTAGTGGGTCCTAATAAGTACGAATTACAGAAAAACTATAAGAGACTTAACATTGAATTAAAAGACTATCGAAAGTTCTTTTTGGTAAGAAAAAACAGTAGCGAGAAACTCAAATTAGCCCCATTACACAAAGTATTAATCACACTATTTAAGCGTGTCTTTAATTACCCCAATATTGAGTTTCTGTTTAATATTCCCAAATCCTTAAAAAATGAAAAAGAATATGATCTTCTAATATCTATTGCTAAGCCTCATTCAATTCATTGGGGAACGGCCTGGGCTTTAAAAAAGAATCCTGAATTAACTAGGACGTGGGTTGCTGACTGTGGTGATCCTTTTATGGGAAATAGATTTGGCCCTCCGCCATTTTATTTTAAATACCTGGAAAAATGGTTCTTGATGAAGGCACATTTTATTACTGTTCCGGCTGAGGGAGCAAAGAATGCATATTTGGCTGAATTCAGAAAAAAAATTCATGTAATTCCTCAAGGCTTTTCTTTTGAGAATATTAAAACATATCAAAGCAAGGTAGAAAACCCAATACCAACCTTTGCATATGCTGGTGCAGTATATAAAAGGAAGCGGGATCCCACAATATTTCTTGAATACTTGTCAAGTTTAAAGTTGAATTTCAAGTTCATAATCTATACCGATGAAACAGATTTATATAAACCTTTTTTGCAAGTGTTAGGTGAAAAACTTGAATTACGGAATTATATTTCACGTGAAGACTTGATTTTTGAGTTAAGTAAAATGGATTTCCTGGTAAACTTGGAAAATATTCATAATGAACAAGTACCGAGCAAATTGATTGATTATAGTTTGACTGGCAGGCCAATTCTTTCCATAGGATCAGTTGAGATTAATGAAAATGCAATTAATGATTTTTTATCTGGAGATTATTCTCACACGCTGAGTATTGATTTAGAGCGTTTTAAAATTGAGAATGTAGCTGGCAAGTTTCTTGAATTAGCGAAAATGCATGTCTAAAAAGAGTCTTCACAACTTCTGTCTTTACATTTATGCTTTATCACTTCCATTTGAATATTGGGACCCTTTTAACTTGCTAGGCATTGTTTCATTTGTGCGGATAATTGCGATTTTTTATATTCTTGCTGCTTTGCTCAATCATAATTACAGTTTCAGGACCAGATTCACAAATCCTTTCGTTATTCCCATAACTTTAATGTTTATATTTTTTGTAGTATCTAACTTAATTAATATACCTTATTATGGGTCTGATAACTTGATAATAAATACATCTTTATTGCAAAACATTATATTGTTTTGGATACTTGCTAATCATCTGAGTTCAGAACCCAGGCTACTTCAGAATGTCCTATTGGCTTTTGTAATGGGGGTATTATTATTAAGTGTTTTGTACTTTTTTGAAATTGGGCTTGTATTTCGACATGATCGGATAACTGTCTTTGGTGATAACCCCAATAATCAAGGTACAAAAGTGGCTTTTGCCTCAATTATCTTAATCTATTTTACAATTAAGGACTATTTTAATATACGGAAAAAAAGATTTTTGTTCTTGGCTCCTGTACCTTTATTCCTTACTTTTATGGCTGACACGGGGTCTCGCGGCGCGATCCTGACCTTTATTCTGGGGATTTTTCTGGTCTTCTTTTTGTTCAAAACGAACAAGAAATATAAAAACATGTTGCTTATGCTAGTAGGTGTTTTAGTTGCCCTTTTAGCACTTCGATGGTCTCTAAATCAAGAAACTTTGGGTGCAAGAATGCACCAATTTACAGAGGAAGGTAGCTTGGGTGGTCGTGCAGAATTGTGGAATAAAAGTTATGCAATTTTTTTAAAATCACCTGTTTTGGGGGTTGGAGAAGATGGGTTTCGAAAGGAAATGACCTCAGAATTTGGCAGGAATAGGTCTGCACATAACCTCTTTTTATATTCATTGGCAGTTTCGGGTCTATTAGGAATTTCTTTTTTGATGATTTTCATTTTCCGGCTCTACAAAGCCTCAAGGTATCCACTGAATTATGATAATCATTTGCTGCTCGTGTTATTTATTCTAGTTTTATTTGCCATGTTTCGAAGTGGTGGGTCTTTTGGTGATAAATTCTACTTTTTCACTTTTGCAATTATTTGTGCCTCACAGATTGGACATCAAACAACAGTTATATTAGAAGAAAATGAATCAAACTATTTTGAAAAATGAAAATGATTGCAATTCACAAAGAAAAAAATTCTTTCAGTGATCGGTGGATTGAATATTGTATTAACCAAAAAGTCCCTTATAAAATAGTTAATTGTTACGATTCCGATATCATTCAGCAATTAAAAGACTGTTCGGCATTGATGTGGCATATTGACCACATGGAATTCAGAGATTACCTGTTTGCAAAGCAACTACTTGTTTCAGTTGAGAAAATGGGCAAGAAAGTATTCCCCGACACAAACACTTCATGGCATTTTGATGACAAAATTGGACAGAAGTATTTGCTTGAAGCTATAGATGCCCCGCTTGTCCCAACATATTTGTTTTACTCAAAGAAGGACGCATTATCATGGATAGAAACTGCTACTTTCCCAAAGGTATTTAAGTTAAGAAATGGATCTGGCTCAGCGAACGTCAAATTAGTAAACAACCTTAAGGAAGCAAAAAAGCTTGTTGAAGTAAGTTTTAGTACGGGTCATAACTCACTGAACTATAATTTTATATTCAAGGAGAGATTGAGAAAATACATTAAGGGCAAAGTCAGTATTTATAGTCTGGGCAAATGGTTTCTAGCACTTTTCTTAAGAACTGGTATATCAGGAATGTATCGAAGGGAGATAGGATATATACTTTTTCAAGACTTTATTCCCAATAATAAATTTGATATCAGAATAGTAATCGTAAATGATAAAGCGTTTGGATTAAAAAGAATTGTCAGAAAAAATGACTTTAGAGCATCAGGAAGTGGTAATATCATTTACGGTAAACAGCAGATACCAATTAGCTGTGTTAAGCTGGCATTTGACCTAAATAGAAAAATAAATGGACAGAGCATGGCTTTTGATTTTGTATTCGACCAGGATTTAAAGCCATTAATAGTCGAATTGAGTTTTGGTTATGCTATGAAAGCGTACGATAAATGCGACGGATATTGGGATTCTGATCTAAATTTTCATGAAGGAAAAATTAGTCCTCAAGACTGGATGATTGAAAGCATATTAAATAGTTGATTACAGCCCATGATCTTTAATTACTTGGATTTTGGCTATTATTATGAAAATCTTGCTAGTTATAGATAGTCTTGATAGCGGGGGTGCCCAGCGCCAGTTAATAAACCTGGCTATTGGACTAAAGAAACATGAACATAATGTAGAAATCTTGACATATTTTCCGGAATGCTTTTATGAGGAGATTATTCATGATAATAATATTAAGCTCACAAATATATTAGTAGCCAGTAAAATACGACGTTTGCTAGAAATCAGGAGATATATACGCAGAGGGAATTTTAATGCTGTTATCAGTTTTATGGTTAGGCCGAGTTTTATTTGTGAAATCTCTGGCTTACCTCATAGGATATGGACCTTGGTAATTGGAGAGCGCGGCTCACCTGGCTTTTCATATGAGATTTCTACAAAAATAATGCGACTCTTTCATTTTTTGGCTGATTCAGTTGTAAGCAATTCTAATGCCAAAATTGAAGATACGCTGAAAGGAAGTCCATTCCTTAAAAAAAGAAACTGCCATATAATATATAATTATGTGGACTTGAATGAATGGAAGTGCAAGCCGAAGGAATCTGCCTCTGGGGGCAAGATGAAGGTGGTTGTAGCAGCAACACATAACTACAATAAAAATGGGATGTCATTAATTAAGGCGTTGCATCTTCTTTCAAAAAACGAAAAAGAGAAACTAAATATTGAATGGTATGGGCGAGGGCTTGAAATGCCTTCTAAAGATGATTACGTTAATGAGATGATGGCTCTTATTGATGAATATTCTCTTCAGGACACTATTAAACTCTTACCGGCGGAAAAAAATATACGTGAGAAATATGAAGAAGCTGATGTGATTGGTTTGTTTAGTTTATGGGAAGGATTACCCAATACTATATGTGAAGGAATGGCATGCGGTAAGCCAATTCTTGCTTCTGCAATTTCAGATATCCCATTATTGATTGAAAATGGTGTTAGTGGATTTTTATTTGATCCCAATGAGATACTGTCAATAAAACACGCGCTTCAGGATCTATTAAGAACTCCTAATAAAAAGTTAGTAGAAATGGGCACTATAAATCAAGAAAAGGCAGGCAATCTATTTAATCCTGACAAAATTACTAATCAATACATTAACATCTTAAATAGAAGAAGAAAATGAAAAGATGTACACGTTGTGTTCTTCCAGAAACAGTTCCAGGTATTACTTTTAATCAGGATGGGATCTGCAATTTTTGCCTGAACGTAAAATTAGAAGAGAATCATGGTGAAGAAGAGTTTGGGAACATAATAGATTCAATCATAAAAGAAGACAATAAATATGATTGTATTGTTCCTTTGAGTGGAGGAAGAGACAGTGCATATGTTTTGTATTTAGCCAAGGCGAAATATAATATGAAAGTTTTGGCCGTGAATTATGATCATGAATTTCGCACTAAACAGGCACTGATTAACATGCAAAATGCATGTTCAAAACTAAACATTGACTTCATTTCGTATCGGTCTAAAAGAGATATTGCCCAGAAAATTGTAAAGTATAATATAATATCCTCAATATCAGGAAAGAAGATAAGATTTCCAACTTTATGCCGTGCTTGTAGTTATGGTCGTCACAGTGTTGTTTACAGAACCGCAGAAGAATATGGAGTTCCTTTGATTTTGTGGGGAGATTCCAAAGCTGAAAGCACAAGTGATATTGGACAAAAATCATTTGACTTATTACACAGAAAAAAACCAAAACTTATACAAATCTTTGACTATTTGAAACGCTTTAGTTTTTATAGGAAAGAATATTATTCTCTTTTGCAGAGGCTTGAATTTCATGTACCAGGGAATAGCATTTTATCTATTAAAAAGCCTAAGTTGAGAAATAAAAACATAAAGGAAATCCATGTATTTGATTATTTGTTGTGGGAGCGTGAAAAGATTAAGGATACGATAACCAGAGAACTTGGCTGGTCTGCTCCTCCTCAAAGTGTATCAACTTGGAGAACTGATTGCATGCTTATTCCGCTTGAAAATCATTATTTCTATAGACTATTTGGGTGCGGTAAACCTGCTTTTGCATATTGCACTATGATTAATATAGGACAGATGCATAGGGAAGAAGCGTTGAGGCAAGATGATGAAATGTCTGGAAATATCGAGGAAGAAGTACGTGAATTATTAGAAAATAATATCGGGCTGTCAAAAAAGGGAGTTAAAAAGATTCTTTCGTTTCAGAAGAATGACTTTCTCTAATATTATTATTTGCCTAAAAGATCGCCATTTTCATTACTTTTTGGGTGTTGTAGTTGGAGCTGATATCAAATTCAATGTAACATACTAATTGGAAGACAGCAACCTAATGAAATCTATTTTATATTTTGGGAATAGCCTGGAAATTAAAGGATCAACACCTACGGGCATTGATACTTTAAGCATACTGCTTGAGTGCGAAGGTTTTACGATTTATAAGGCTGGTCTTAATAAAATTAAGTCTTTTCGCTTCATTGAAATGGTCATAAAAGCATTTCGCAATCGAAAAGCAGTAGATTATTTTATAATCGACACATATAGTACTCAAGCTTTCTGGTATGCTTTTTTCATAAGTCAGATTGCAAGATTTTTAAGAGTGAAATATGTAATAATATTAAGAGGGGGTAACCTTCCTTTTCGCCTTAATAAATCAAAAAGAGCAAGCAAGCTAATATTATGTAATTCATATAAAAACATTGCTGTTTCGAAATACTTATTTTCTGAATTATCTTGTATGGGCTATGACGTTGAAATCATACCCAATAACATAGAAGTAAATAAGTATAAATTCAAAGAACGAACGAAATTATCACCCAAGCTTCTATGGGTTAGATCATTACATACTGATTATAATCCGCTCATGGCAGTTGATGTTTTAAGCCAAGTAATTAAGAAATATCCAGAGGCATATTTATGCATGGTAGGGCCAGACAAAGATGGGTCAATGGAAAGAACTAAATCCTACGCAAAGAAGTTAAATATTTTTGAGAGCATATTATTGACAGGGAAATTATCAAAACCTCATTGGCACACATTATCTGAAGAGTATGACATTTTTATTAATACTACAAAGTATGATAATACTCCCATAAGCGTATTAGAGGCAATGGCCCTTGGTTTACCTGTTGTTTCAACAAATGTGGGGGGTATTCCTTATTTATTGGAGGACAAAACAGATGCTATTTTGGTCGAGTCCAATAAATCAGAAGATATGGCTAAAGCAATTTTTAGTTTAATTGAACACCCAGATCTGGCAACAAAACTTGCTTCCAGTGCGAGAAAGAAAGCTGAAAGTTATGACTGGAAGGTAGTAAAGGGCTTGTGGATAAATGTTTTAAGTTGATATGCTTTATAACTCTATACTCGAGAAAATAGTACTGCCGTTAGGAGATTTTCTGAACGGATCTACGGTAATAAAAAACTTAAATGCTTGGAGAAAGATCTGTACATACTCGGAGGATGAACTAAGAAAGATTTCCAAAGCGAATCTGTTTTCTATTTTGGAATACGCATCACAAAACATTCCGTACTATTATTCTCTTCGGGAGTTTAAAACGGAAAATCCTTATATATGGATTAAGGACTTCCCGATTATGACAAAGACCTTAATAAAGAAGGATGTTGGTAGCCTTACAATAAAACCCACACAGGACTTGATAAAATTGGCATCAAGTGGTTCATCAGGAATCCATAGTGAGGTTTATTTAAACAAAAATGATCAATCAATAAACAGAGCGATACAAGCATTATGGATGGAATGGTCAGGTTGGAAGATGGGAGTTCCATTACTACAAACTGGCATGACGTATCCTCGGGGCAAGGTAAAAGCAGCAAAAGATTTCCTATTAAGGACTAAATATTACTTGGCATTTGGTTTGTCGGATGATGATATTCTTACATTGTTAAATCAAAAATATTGTGATGGATCCTATTTGGGAGGCTATGCCTCTTCCCTTTATTTAATAGCAAAAGTTGCACTAAAAGAAAAACTAAACCTAAAGCTAAAAGCAGCTATTAGTTGGGGTGATAAAATGTTTCCTCACTATAGAGAAATGATAGAGAATGCATTTCATTGTTCTGTTTTTGATACTTATGGTTGCTCTGAAGGATTGATGATTGCGGCACAGAAGGATCTTGAGTACTATTACATAATGTCACCTCATGTGTACGTTGAGCTTTTAGATTCAGAGGGGAATGAAGTAGAAGATGGAGAACTTGGTTATGTTGTCGCAACAAGACTAGATGGTTATGCAATGCCATTAATTCGTTATTATCTTGGAGATTTGGCCATTAAATTACCAAAATCAAAATACCCGGTTAAAAGGGAAATGAACTTTCCTCTGTTAGAAAAAATAATTGGTCGGGATACTGATATAGTATATACACGATCAGGTAAATATATGATAGTACATTTCTTTACAGGCATCTTCGAATATATACCTGAGATTGAACAGTTTAGGGTAGTCCAGGAAAATTTAGATGGTATTACTATAGAATATGTTAAAGGGCGTGGATTTAATAATGGCGTGCTTCATCTAGTTGAGAGCAAAATAAAGAAATATCTAAATGAACCTTTCCGAATTAAATGGCTAGAGATTAATGTTATTCCTGATTCACCCTCTGGGAAACCTCAAATTATCAAGTCTCATCTTCCACAATTACTCTGAAATTTACTGATGTTTACAAAGACATTGTTAACTGCAATGAATTTCCAAAGCTAAAGAAGTATTGAAGAATAAGATTTATGAGTTTGCCTGTTTAACATATAAGGAACTATATTTTACAACTAATTGCCTCAGCACTTTATTGACGATTTTTAATTTCAGGCCCAAGTAGGTCTGACGGTACTATAAAGGCAGTTCAAATTGGTAGAATTTGTTATACTCATTACCTGATGTCAGAACCACCAGTTTCAATTATTACACCAATATTCAACGCAGAAAAGTATCTGTCGGAAACAATTGAATCAGTCCTTAAACAATTATATACTAATTGGGAGCACTTACTCGTGGATGATTGCTCAACAGACAGTTCATGGCAAATATTGGAATCTTATGCAAGACGTGACAATCGTATTAAAGCTTTCAGGCTTGAATCAAACTGCGGTTCCGGAATTGCACGTAACTATGCTATTGAAAGAGCGGTTGGTAAGTATGTCACATTTCTTGACAGTGATGATCTATGGCTGCCCAACAGACTTAAAGACCATATACTTTTCATGATGAAGGGTAATTATGTTTTCTCTCATGCATCATACGGTTTTCTAAAGGAGGATGGAACCCCTGTAGCAAAGGTGTATAAAGTAAGGAGCAGTGAGGTAGACTATCAATACTTACTAAGGAGGACAGATATAAGCTGCTTAACGGCAATATATGATCAGGAACAGATTGGGAAGTATTTTATGCCTGACCTAAGAAGGAAGCAAGATTATGGTTTATGGCTTTCAATTCTTAAAGATGGCCATAAGTCTATACCATACCCTAAAGTGCTAGCATATTACCGGCAAAGAAAAGGCTCAGCTACAAACAAGAAATATAAACTCATAATACAACACTATAAGTTTTTGCGTAACAACGAAAGCTTGAATATGTTCCAAAGTGTTCGATACACTATTTCTTGGGGATTGGGAGGGATTGTAAAGTACTTTTTATAGAATTGCTCATCATTCATTTACTGACTTTTAAAGAAAATTGAGGAGTATCCATGTAAAAAGATCAAGGCTGTTACGCTATCTTGTTTCAATTGTGGTCTTTCTGGTGCTTGTTTTCGGGTGCAGCAGGATGGATTTATGGCTAATGAGAAATAGCGTTCCATCTCATGCTGATGCAATGATCTTACTTATGGGGAATTTCCCAGAGAGAGTATTGCAGGCTGCAGACCTATATCATGATGGCAAGGCGGACCGGTTACTGATAGTTTACGAAAGTATGGGTCCATACGAAGTTCTTGAATCACGAGGTGCTGATATTATCCGTACAACAGAACAGGCACGCGATGCCGCCATAGATTTGGGAGTTCCGGCTGACAGTATCACTATGCTGCCGGGAGAAGCAAGAAGCACACTGGACGAGGCGGTTGCTGTCAGAGAGTATATTAAGGTAAATCCTCATATTGATACTCTGTTGCTTGTATCCTCCCCTGCGCACATGCGCAGAGCATACATGATATTCAGGCAAATTCTTCGAAACTCTGAGAAACCTGTTTACGTGGGCACAAGTCCCAGCGCATACTCCAGCTTTAATCCGGATAAGTGGTGGAGAAGAAAAGAGGATGTTCAGAGTGTTGTCAGCGAGATGGTCAAGATATTAAGCTTTCTTACTATAGAGAGAAGAGAAGACAGGAAATAATAATGTCTTCAGTATACAGTTATGACATCTGATGCATAAAGAGCAGGATAAATGAGATTAACAATAGTGGCCGGGGCGAGGCCTAACTTCATGAAGATCGCTCCCCTGATACATGCTATAGAAAGGGGGTCCCCCTACGCCTCCTCCTACGCCGGGATACGGAGGACGGAGAAGGCTTCGGAGGACGGGGAAAGGCTAAAGTACAGGTTAGTACATACGGGACAGCACTATGACCCGAAGCTGAGTGCCACATTCTTCGATGAGCTGGGAATACCAAAGCCGCATGTCAACCTGGAGGTGGGCAGCGGAACACAGGCAGAACAGACAGCCGGCATAATGCTCGGGTTCGAGAAGGAGCTGATGGCTCATCCATCC
>Ga0116164_10001661_pt1 | contig 16558 bp, 15 predicted proteins | sample AD_UKC109_MetaG_FD_89888 | JGI IMG/M metagenome (GOLD analysis project Ga0116164, IMG submission 89888) | Active sludge microbial communities of municipal wastewater-treating anaerobic digesters from Hong Kong - AD_UKC109_MetaG | ecosystem: Engineered > Bioreactor > Anaerobic > Digestate... | reverse complement strand
TGAATGGGGGCGTACATGTTCTCGGTGTAGAACCCCAGGTGGCCTGATATTTCGTACAGCGTTGAGCGGGCTATATGCGGTACCCCGAAAAGCTTGTATCCCCTTTTCAGGTGTTCAATGGTTTCGAATTTGTCGATGATAAAGCGGAGCACGGCGCCGTTGGGGTGCCAAAGCGGAAGCCCTGCCCCGACCTCATTGCTGAAAGAAAACAGGTCGAGTTCCTTGCCCAGTTTCCGGTGGTCCCGCTTCTTCGCTTCTTCAACAAGTTCAAGGTGCTTTTTCAATTCCTTGTCGCTGGGGAACGCGATGCCGTAAACGCGCTGGAGCATCTTGTTCTTTTCATCACCGCGCCAGTACGCGCCGGCGATGGAAAGAAGCTTGAAAGACTTAAGGTCGGATGTCCTGCGCACATGGGGCCCGCGGCAGAGGTCAGCGAATTCACCCTGCACATACAGGGACACGGTATCATCCATTGACTCAAGCATCTCGACTTTATAAATCTCTCCCGCTTCCCTGAAACGCTTGACCGCTTCTTCTTTCGATATTTCCTCTCTGCGGATCTCAATATCTTCGGTGGCAATCGCCTTCATTTTCGCTTCGATCGCGTCAAGGTCTTCGGGAACGAGGTTCTTCCCGAGGTCGATGTCATAATAAAAACCGCTTTCAATCGCGGGGCCGATGGCGAACTTCGCATCCGGGAAAAGGCGCTTTATCGCCTGAGCCATTAAATGGGACGCAGAGTGCCAGTAAACGTCCTTTCCCCGCTCTGAATCAAACGTAATGACCTTCAATGAAGAATCCCTGTCAAGCGCGGTGGAGAGGTCTGCCATTTTACCGTCAATTTCAACACAGAGCGCGGCCTTCTGCAGGCCCTTGCTTATGCTACCCACGGCGTCATATGCAGTTGTGCCCTTTTCAACCTGAAAAGAAGAGGAATCGGGAAGGGTTATGGTTATCATGTTACTCAAGGATGAACTCTCTTTGGGCGATATTGGAGTTGAACCAACGACCTCCTGCGTGTCGAGCAGGCGCTCTAACCAACTGAGCTAATCGCCCTTTGCATACAGAATATGGCTACTATTTTTAGTATGAAAGTGTTGTCAACTATTTTTCCGTGAAGTAAATCCAAAATGATCAGCGCGGGCACCCGCCCCTGCGGGGCCGGAAAAAAGGCTTGACTGAAATTTTCCGGAGGGGTTTTCTATACTGATATAAATCGGGCCAGCCCCGTTCCAGATATATAAATTACCCGGAAGGACAATAAAATGAACACGCTTGAAGGAAAAATAGACGCCACCGGTCTGAAAGTCGCCATAATCGTATCGAGATTCAATGAGTTTATCACCGGGAAACTGCTCAGCGGTGCTATCGACTGTCTTAAAAGAAACAATGCAGCAGAAAAAGACATCACCGTTGCCTGGGTCCCCGGCTCATTTGAAATCCCCTCGGTAACGCAGAAACTCGCCCTGTCGGGAAAATACGACGCAGTGGTCTGCCTCGGAGCGGTGATCAGGGGTGCGACACCACATTTCGACTATGTCGCCGCCGAGGTATCCAAGGGAGTCGCCCAGATCAGCCTGAACGCCCCGATACCCGTTGTCTTCGGCGTGGTAACGACCGATACCATTGAACAGGCCATTGAAAGGGCCGGAACAAAATCAGGCAACAAGGGTTTTGACGCCGCGCTTTCAGCAATTGAAATGGCCAATCTGTACAGACAGATCAAATAATGGGTCACAGAAGAAAAGCACGTGAATATGCCCTCCAGGGTCTGTACATGCACGAGGTCGGGAAAAAACCGATTGAAGAAATCATCACCCTGGAGTGGGTCGACAAAACGATCCCTGATGACATCAGGGATTTCGCCATTACCCTTATACGCGGATCAATCAGCCACCTGGATGAAATCGACGCAATCATAAAGAACCATTCAAAAAACTGGAAGATTGAACGCCTCACCGTGGTTGATAAATCAATACTCAGAATATCCATTTATGCGATGAACTACATGCCGGAGATTCCCCTGGTGGTGACCATCAATGAAGCGATTGAACTCGGAAAGATATATGGGGGAGAAAACTCCGGACAGTTTATAAACGGAATACTTGACGCGATAAAAAATGCCGACCACCCGCGAGAGGAGGCGCAGCAGTGATGAAACATCGAGGACCGATCGAAGCCGCTCCTGACCTGGATCAGGAACTCAAGCACAACAGAATACGGGACATCAACAAAGAGAGCGGCGAACGCGCCCCTGCCAGCACAAAAAAAACCTTCATAATTCTGGGAGTTATCATTGCCGCTTCCCTGCTGGCAATAGGAGTCCTTGTTTTCTTCGTGTATCAAAAACCCGGATCTTTCGCACCTCTGACGAAAAAAATTGAGCAGACCTTTGAAGGCGAGCAGAAAGTCACCATACCCGAATCCGAGAATCTCCATGTTAAAAACGGCATGGAGAGCTACACCCGCGGCTATTTCAACGATGCGATTGCCGAATTCAACGAAGTCCTCGAGTCTGACGCGAGTGACAGGGACAAGGCCATTGCGCTGACATACCTGGGCATGATCAGTGACGAGCGGGGAAAATACAGTGAAGCTATAGACTACTTTTCACGGGCGCTCACCTATGACAGCTCGAACCCCGACATTTACCGCAACCTGGCCCTGGCTTACCGGCATAACAGGGACTTTGAGCAGGCAGTGGAAAACGTGAAGAAAGCGCTGTCGCTCAGGGGGGATGACGTGAACTCCCTGCTTCTTCTGGGAAACATCTTTTTTGAAATGAGCCGGTACGATGACGCGGTAAAGCATTACCGCAGGGCACTGGCGGTCGAACCAGAAAACGCCTCACTGCTGTACAACATGGGCGCGGCCCTGATGAAGCAGGGTGACGAGCTTTCGGCGATAGAGTATTTCAAAAAAGCCGGCGCAGCAGACAAGATCGGCGAAATCGCCGTTAAAGCGTATTCACGCCTGGGCGTGATCTACACCGAGCGGGGCGTTTTCGACATGGCTGAAAAATACCTTATCATGGCCAGATCATTGCGCCCTCAGGACCCGGTCGTCCATTACAACCTGGGCATCGCGTTACTCCGCCAGAACAAAAAGGACGAGGCGCTGAAGGAATTCATTCAATCCGAAGAGCTGAGCTCGAAGGATGAGGCGATGCTTGAAAGCCTGGGCGAGGCCTTCTTCTCCATGAAGGAATACGACCACAGCCTCAATACCTACAATAAGATACTTGCCACGGGCAAACGAAACGTCCGTGTCCTTTCGCGCATCGGCGAGATCTACTACGACAAGGGCGAGCTCGACAGCGCACTCGAAGCGTACCGGAAAATCACGATGATCGAACCCGCGACCGAAAACGCCCGCGTTGCCTATATCAACATTGGCAACATCCTCGACGATACCCAGCAGTACGACGCGGCGATTGAAGCGTACCAGAAGGCGCTGAGCATCAGCTCAAAGGACGACGGCGCCTACTACAACCTCGGGATAGCCTACAAACACGCGGACCGGCCCGAGCTCGCCCTGGACGCCTGGAGAAAATCATCCGAACTCAACCCCGACAACCCGCGCGCGCCGCTTGCCCTGGCTGACTACTTTTATGAAAAAAAACTGTATGATCTCGCCGAAAAAGAATACCAGCGCATATTGCAGAAGTGGCCCTCACTGCAGGACCCCCACTTCAAAATGGCGACCATATACTACAAAAGGGACGAGCTTGACTTCGCGCTCAAAGCGTATCAAAGGGTCATTGATATCAACGATAAAAACGACCTCGCGCGCAAGGCCCTGATCAACTCGGCGGTCATTATTTCGCGGCAGGCAAGCGACGAACAGGGTGTAGCAAAGGCTAAAGAGCTTGTCGGCAAAGCCCTGCTCATCAAGCCGGGAGACGCGGAATCGCTGTTTTCCCTGGGCGTTATCTATTTCAAGGAAGAAATGTACGACAGGGCGATAGAAACATTTTACCAGGTGATCAGGGGGTCACGGGAGGCCCCGTTGATTTCCGAAGCCTATAACAATATCGGGAAGAGCTACTACCGGAAAAAAATGTACAAAAAGGCCCTGCAGGCTTTTACGCGAGGCATTGAAGAAGACCCTTCAAACGAGGAGATCAGGCTGAACAGAAAAGCCGCGTCCCAGACTTACGAAGATGAACTTGCCAATGAAAGTAATCGATAGAATTTACCTTGAAAAAACGGAGAAAGAGACCCTCTCCCCCCTCGCGGCATTATCATCGTCTTCACGGGGCCGCATGCACAAAGAGGAACCTCACCCCTACCGGACCGAGTTCCAGAGGGACCGGGAGCGCATCATCCATTCCCGCGCGTTCAGGAGGCTCGAATACAAGACCCAGGTTTTCATCAACCACGAGGGAGACCACTACCGGACCAGGCTGACCCACACCATTGAAGTCTCGCAAATATCCCGCTCCATAGCCAGGGCGCTCAGGCTGAACGAGGACCTCGCAGAGGGCATCGCCCTGGCCCACGACCTGGGCCACACGCCATTCGGCCACGCGGGTGAGCGCGAGCTGGACCAGCTTCTCCGTGAACACGGGGGCTTTGAACACAACAGGCAGAGCCTCAGGGTCGTTGACGTGCTTGAAAAAAACTATCCCGGATTTGACGGCATCAACCTCACCTTTGAAACACGCGAAGGCATCATCAAGCATTCATCCACCTATGACCATCCCCAGTTCCATGATTTTTACCCCGAACAGCAGCCGGCACTTGAAGCGCAGATCATCGACATGGCGGATGAGATTGCCTACAACAACCACGACCTCGATGACGGCATATCGTCGGGGCTGATCGACACATCCGAGGTGACCGGACTTAAAATATGGTGCATCGCCCGGGAACGTTTCGGCGGGAAGATGCCGTCGGATACCAAGCTCATGGTCAGGGGAATCATAAGAAACATCATAAACCTTCTGGTATCGGACCTCCTTGAGAACACCCAGCAGGCCGCAGCAGCACTCAACGTTAAAAGCCATGATGACGTGAGAAAGGCGGGCGAAAAAATCGTGCGGTTTTCCGACGAAGTTGCCGGCGCGAACAGCGAGCTGAAAAACTTCCTGCGCACCAGGCTGTACCAGCATTACCGTGTTGCCCGCATGACCATGAAAGCGCAGAAGGTCATCCGCGACCTTTTTACCATATACACCCAGCATCCCGACACGCTTCCCGACGATTACCAGGACAGGATCGGGCGGGACGGCATTTTCAGGACAGCAACGGACTATATCGCGGGCATGACCGACCGCTTCGCCCTTGAAGAGCACAACAAACTGACCGACCCGATGATTCGGGTATAACGATCTGGAGCAAGCATGGGACGACGAAATTACGAAGAGGATATACCTCCTGAAATACCCGAGTACATCAGGGAACTGATGGAAACCGGACAGATGGTTGACCGCATCGTGCTTAACCGGGAAGGGAAGTGGTTTCACAACGATGTTGAGTTTACCAATAAAAGAATAATCGATTTTTTCAATAAAAGCATCACCCTGTCGAAGGAAGGCCTCTTTGTTCTGCACTATTCAGGCTTCACCTACCCTATTGAGGTCGAGGATGTTCCGTTTTTTGTCACCGGTGTGCGGTTTGAAGGCTTCGGCCCCTTTGAAAAAATAATCATGAACCTGAGCAACGGCGAGACCGAAGTCCTGGACCCGTCGGCGCTGTACTACCGGGACAACAACGCCCTGTACTGTTCGGTCATGAAAGGAAAATTTGAGGCGAAGTTCATGCGTTCACCGTCATTCCATGTGCTCGAACGGCTTGAAGAAACAGACGGTGAATTTTTCCTTAGCCTGTGCGGCCAGAGAATCAAACTCGAAAAAAAGGATTAAAATCTATGAAAAAATACATGTATGCCATTCTTGTTCTGGCAGCGGCCGGGGCGATCATTTCGGTCCTGCTTCTGGTACAGCATTTCTTCCCGGGATCGGACATCGCGTCCGCGACCTGCGGAGACGGTATTGACAATCCGTGCCATGACCTGAGTCTTACCGGTTACGCGGCGATCAGGGGGTTCCCCCTCGCCTCGCTGGGACTGTTCCTTTACCTCTTCATTCTCTTCACGATACTGGTAGCCGATTATGCGGGCGAAATATATTATGATACCGCATTGCTCATGATACTGCCCCTTTCCGGCGCGGCCCTGGTTTTTGACGCAGTTCTGGCTGCGATCCTGGTCAAGACCGGGCTGTTCTGCCAGCTCTGCGTTGCCTCATACGCGGTAAACATCCTCATGTTTGCCCTTTCCCTTATGTGGCTAAAAAAAATCCTGCGCGAAAAAGGTTCATCGCTGATTTCTTTCGCCGGAAGCACCTGCAGGGGCCACACGAAAACCGCGGCAGGAAGGGCATCGCTCGCCCTTTTCACCCTTTTTGTCCTGTTTCTTTTTTTAAGCATTCTCGCCACATCACAGAATATGGAAAAAAAGACTGACAGGAAAAAACTTTCCCGCACGCAGATTAAGGAATACGTCAGTTCATTTTACGGCAACGAAGTCGAACAGCTTAACCTTTCTGAAAGCGCCCTGGTCATGGGCAATCAGCAGGCCCCGTTAAGCATAATCGTTTTCACTGATTTTTTATGCAGCGCCTGCAATAATTTCTTTATTACCGAAAAATACCTGCTCGCCCGTTTTCCGGAAAAAATAAACGTCCAGTATTACAACTTCCCGCTTGACCTCGCCTGCAACAATACCATCAAGCGGACCGTTTATGAAAATTCGTGCCTTGCAGCGAAAGCGGTAAACGCCGCGGCAAAAATCGGCATTCTCAACGAATACATTAAAATACACTTTAAGCGTTATCAGGAAATAAAACACGGCTATTCCGAAGAGACCGCGCTCAACATATTCAAAGAAGCCCTTCCCTTCACCGGTAAAAAAATACCAGAAAGGGATTTCGCTGCAGCGATGTCGTCGGATTTCGTGGATACGACGATCCGGAACGACATAGAACTTGCTCGTGAATATGACATCAAGGCGACGCCGACCCTCTTTATCGGGGGCAGAAGGATACGGGGAACACCTCCAAAAGAGATACTGGAACAAATCATAAAAACCGAACTGAAAAAAATCAGGCAATAATCAACCGGCTGAAAAATCTCAAACCGCCTCACCATGAGCAATTTGCCGCGGGCCCTTCAGCCCGCGTAAAAATTCATCCTGCCCTCTTGCATTAATCGCGATGATGCGCTACAATCAGCATATCAATGGCAACTCACCGGGTAATCATACAATACTAATTTCCGAAGGTGAGCATGCGCGAAAAAAAAACGGCCCTCACTTTAGGCATGGTCTTGATAGCATGCGTACTCGGATCATGCAACTATGAAAACCCCATAAACAAATGGGAGGACGGCATAATACCGTTCTACCTGACCGGGGAGTTTTCCAATGACGAGGTCGATGCGATCAACGAGGCAATGGACCAGTGGGAAGAAAGCTGCGGCGTGTGGTTCCAGATGGTGACCCCGCGTTCATACGCGTATGAAATAATAAAAACCGAACAAAGCAACACCTGGGCCTCAAGCATCGGTGAAAACAACGTATACAACCACATGTACTTCGGCAGCGGCAGCGGGGCAGTGGGCCATGTGCTTCACGAACTCGGGCACTGCATCGGCCTTCTCCATGAACATCAACGGCCGGACAGGGACGAATACGTCATGATCGTGTGGGAAAAAATATACCCTGAATACGCGCATAACTTCGAAAAGGATGACAACCCCCTTATCAGGGAAGAAGATTTTGAATATGACTACAGCTCAATCATGCACTATCATTCAACCGGATTCAGCATTGACGGCTCTGAGACCATCATTCCCCTTGACGGCACTCCCATCGAGCGTACCGAGGAGCTGACTGAGCAGGACATTCTCAAATGCAGGGAAATTTATGGCGGGCCCATAGAGGACAAGGAAGAACCGCCGCCTTACTAATGGGCGTTGAAAAAATACTGTCACCGAAAAACGGTGAAGTCACGGATACCTTAAACTGAGGGCGTATGAAAATCAGGATACTTGAGACAGTGTTGATTGTAATGTTCACGGCAGTGTCCCTGTCATCGCAGACGGATGAAGGCGCTCAGCCCGCGACGACATCCCCGGGCCCCTCTTCTCCTGGAAAAAACATCCAGTCTGCCGGTCCCGTGAAAACCGATGACAACATCAGGGGCGAACTTGACGAGCTTAAAGCCCGTATAGCCGATCTTGAGAAAAAACTCGACCAGAAAATCGAAGAAGACAGGAACAGCCTGAAGTTCAGCGGTTTCTTTGACGTCAGCATATCAAACTACAAAAACCAGGCGAACATCTTCCAGCTCGGAGACTTTGAACTGGACATCTCTCATACGTTCAAAAATCATTTCCAGGTCGCCGCCGCACTGGTTTTCAGCAAAGGGGCGGAACTGGGTGTCGGGTTCATTGATTATCACATCTACGGCGGCTCCATCAACCCGCGGGGACGCCTGTTCAGGGAAAAGGGCCTCCACATCCAGGTTGGAAAATTCGACGTCCCGTTTGGCAATGACTGGCAGCATTTCACTTCAGTTGACCGGCTTACCGTGACCCAGCCCCTGACCACTGAAATCATCATGGAAGGGGGCTACAATGACGTCGGCATTCGTTTTCTGGCGAATTTCATATCATTCAATTTTACGATATACGCGCTCAGGGGAATTGAAGCGGGGTATTCCTACGGGGGCAATTCACTGGGAGCGCGGTTCGTGTTTACTCCGTTCAACACCCCCTACCGGCTGAAATCAAAAATTATATCGCTCCTGGACATCGGCATATCATACATCCATGACTTTGACAAAAACTGGGGAACCGCTGAAATGGTCCTGGCCGTTGACCTTGAAACAAAAATCGGCCCCTTTATTCTGGGCACCGAATACTACCGCAGGGACAAAACCGTGGGAATTTTGTTGCAGGGGTTTCATTTTACCACCGGCCTCGATTTTGACTATATGCTGCAGTGGCCCTTTACCCTGTACCTGCGGTACGGGCACTATTTCTTTGAGCGCTACAAGCAGTTCAGCGAAGACAGGGAGATATCCCGGGTCACGACCGGAATAAAGATAAACATGTTCGACATCTCATACCTGAAGTTTGAATATATACGGTACATCTCGGCGTATGATGAATACCGTCGCAGCGATTATTACAGCGAAGACCTGGTGTACATACAGCTGATGATCACATTTTAAAGGAGGGAACAATGAACCGATGGTATGTCATTGTAACCTTAATCATCCTGGGGGGAGCCCTTCTGGTCTGGGCATTCGACGCGGAGACAAAAAAAATCATGCCCTTCCTGGAAAACGGCAGGGAGTGCCATGCCTGCCACAGCACCGATGCGGAAAAGGTGCTGGCCAACCCTGCAGTGACATGCGATGCGTTCTGCATTTCATGCCATAAAAATATCACGTCCCAGAACCATCACTCCACCGGGATCAAGGCTCAGGACCTGGATTCCAGGGGATTTCACCTGACCCGGCTTGGAAAAATAGCCTGTGTCACCTGTCACGATCTTCATGAAGACCGTTTCGATTCATATCCATGGATAGCCCAGAGCCTGTTCGATTCAATGTTTAAGAAACAGGACCATTATAAAACCTATTACCTGATAGTGCAAAACAACAAAGGCCAGCTGTGCCGGACCTGTCATTGAGGAGGAAAAATGGAAAACAGAAGAAAAACCGTTCTCATCAACCGCAAATTTCAGATCATCATGATCATTAAATTTATCGCCCTTAACATTGCTCTGCTGGCACTGTTCAGCGGTGTTGTCTACCTGTTCCTTGACAGCGAAGTCGGCGCGAATCTGCAAAAGGCGCACCTCACGTACAGGAATGTCAGGGACATGCTCCTTCCGATTGTGATCACCCTTTCCGTGATCACCATAGTGATCTCATCGGTAATCATAGCGTTTTTCGTTCTTATGGCCTCATTCAGGATTGCCGGCCCACTGTACCGCTTCAATACGGTCGTGACCGATCTCGGGAACAGAGACTTCACCACGGCAACCTCGCTGAGAAAACAGGACCAGCTCTACGAGTGCTCGATCTCTCTAAAAGAAACAGTGAAGGAACTCTCCGGTGATTTAGCGGGCATGAAAACGAAAACTGAAGAACTTATTTCCCTGTGCGGGAGCGGGCCTGCGGCTGACAAGGCGCGTGAAATAAAGGACATCCTGGGCCGGTATTCGCTCTAAAAGGTTTTACAACAGATCATAGGGATCGATGTCAATTTCAAGATAAACGTCCCTGAACGCATGCTCCTTTCTCGAATGGTCGATGGCATTCCTCATCGAACCCGCGTCATTCGATTTTAATAGGATATGATGGCGAAAGTTCCCTCCAATCCGCGAAAAAGGCGCTGAAGACGGCCCCAGCAGCTGGATGTTCCATCCGTGTTCAGCGATCACTTTCACGAGAGAATCTTTAAACTCTTCCATGGCCCGGACCACCCGCTCTTCGTTCTTTCCCCTGGCCAGAACCCGCGCCATTCTCATAAAAGGCGGGTAACCCAGCATCTTTCGCATCTCGCGCTCCCACCGGTAAAAACCGTAATAATCCTGGGTCTTCAAATAGGTGAAAAGCTCGTTGCTGTCATTAACGGTCTGGATGATGACCCTTCCCGGCTCGGTTCCCCTGCCCGACCTTCCCGCGACCTGCATGAGAAGCGAAAAAATCCTTTCAGCCGCCCTGAAATCGGGAAGATGCATGCCGATATCCGCGAGGAGCACTCCCACTACGGTAACGTTGGGGAAATCAAATCCCTTTGCCACCATCTGCGTGCCGAGAAGGATGTCGATCTCGCCGCTGTTCATCTTTTCTATGAGATCATTGACCGCGCCCTTCTTTCTCGAAGAATCCTGGTCGAGCCTGAAGACCCTCATGGTGTGAAAAACTTCGTCTATCATGTCCTCAACACGCTGTGTTCCGGAACCGACCCTGGACAGGTCTTCGGAACCGCAGTTTTCGCAGCTGGCCGGCGCGGCTTTCCTGAAGCCGCAGTAATGGCACAGAAGCACGTCGCCGCGGTGAAAGCTGAGGCTTATGTTGCAGTGAGGGCACTGGGCCGATGTCCCGCAGCTGTTGCACAGAAGCAGCGGAGAAAATCCCCTGCGGTTGAGAAGAAAAACCGCCTGCCTGCCGCGGTCTACCTCTTTGCGCGTCAGAAGCCTCAGCCGCGACGAGAGCATGCCGTCTTTTTTGCCGGGATTGATCCTGACAATTTCAATCTCAGGCAGCAGGGCCCCGCCGTAACGGCCCGTAAGCCGGTGCAGTTTCATGATTCCCCTTTCAGCGGTAAAGAGGGACTCAACCGACGGTGTTGCCGAGCCGAGCACCAGTTTCGCTTTTTCCTCCTTTGCCCGGTAAAAGGCGATCCTCCGCGCGTTATACCGGGGGGTGCTGTGCTCCTTGTATGAGCCGTCATGCTCTTCATCGATGACGATAAGGCCCAGATCAGGACACTGAAGAAAGACCGATGAGCGCGTGCCCACAGCGACAAGGGAATCTCCCCGGTAAAAACGCTGCCAGTTGTAGAGCCGCTGGTTCGCGGTGAGGTGGCTGTGGTAAAGAATAAGCTGGTCGCCGAAAACCGAATAGAGCCTTTTGAATATCTGTGACGACAGGGAAATTTCGGGGACCAGGTATATTACTGATTTTTTTCTCCTGATCATCTCACGGGCGAGTTCAATGTATACCTCGGTCTTGCCGCTCCCGGTCACACCGAAGAGAAGGTGCGCGCCGGTATCGCCGCCTTCCTCGATTATTTCACGGTAAACGCGCCCCTGCTCGTCATTGAGTGAAAAAGAAACAGGTTCCGGGGGAGCCATTTTTCTGTGCCTGTCTGAAGGTGACGACCCGGAAGGGAGGGCCATGGACAGGACCTCGCCCGGCGTGGCGAGGTAACTTGCGGCGACGTATCGCGCCAGTGAAACCAGGCGTTCGTCAAAAATGGTCTCACTGTCAATGACATCCCCGATTTCCTTGACTTCATATCCGGATGGCTTTCTGTCGTGAACCTCAACAACATAGCCGGTAGCCGGCCGCCCGGAAAAATTGACCCGAACGCGCATGCCGGGCCTCACCTCTAATCCGCCGGGGACAGCGTACGTGAACATCGAATCGATCGGATATGAAACATACAGGTCGGCGAACACGGTCACCGCTCCCCGAGTTTTTCCATGACGACTTTAAGCGTTTCCCACGCTTTTCTTTTGAGATCGGGATTTTTCAGAAGGGTTATGGGATGCTCGGTGTTATGCCAGGATATGCCGCGGCTCTGCTTGATGATTTTATGAAGCGGCGAGAGGTCGCCCAGCACGATGACTATTTCAGGACGGTAAAAATCGATCTCCCGCCGAAGAATATGCCCACAGTTCGAAACGATCTCGCTGGGCTGCACCAGAGAATCGCTGACTTCGCACTTGATGAGGTTGGTCACATAGCACTCATTGAACTTGAGGCCAATGGCATGCACCATTTTTTTCAGCAGGGCAACGGACTCGGTCCGGTAGACTTTTTTTTCAACACTGCTGATAAGGCCCGGCGAGTTGAGAATGATCATCACCCGGTTCGCGCCGCTCCCGTAACCGATTTTACGCTCAGCCACGGACCCGCACCGGGAACACGCGAGGATTGTCTGTTCAATGCTCTGTTCAATTTCAGGAGAAGGGAAAGATTTAAGGTCGCGGCTTATCCATTGAGCGATATACGCGCGCTCCTCGTCCCCGCGATACAGCAGGGGAACGCGCCTTCCTTTTTTTTTCATTATGGCGGCGATGTCATCACGTATCGAAGAGCTCATTGAAATTCCTTGTTCGGGGGCTTCAGACTTTATCGATATTGATATTGTACTGGTTTATCTTGCGGTGAAGGTTTGTCCTCTCTATGCCGAGCTCTTTCGCGGTGAGCGTGATGTTTCTGCTGTTCTTCTTAAGCGCTTTGATGATATAGTCACGCTCGAAATCCTCCCGCGCCTTTTTCAGGGGCGAAATGTTCACAAAGTCATTGAAATCATCTTCTGTTTCCAGGTAACGCTGAATATCTTCCTCGTCGATATTTTCCTTCGCGACCATGATTGAAAGGCGTTCAATGATGTTCTTCAGCTCGCGGACGTTCCCGGGCCAGTTGTGGTTGACGAGCAGTTTCATCCCCTCGTCACTGACTTCTTTGAGCCCGATCCCGTGTTCCTGGGACGATTTCTGCAGAAAATAATCCACAAGGTTTTTAATATCTTCCCTTCTTTCGGCAAGGGGGGGGACTTCAATGGGGATGACGTTCAGGCGGTAATACAGGTCCTCGCGGAACCTTCCTTCCTCAATCGCCTTCTTCACGTCAATATTCGTCGCCGAGATGACCCTGACATCGACATTGATTATGTCATTGCCGCCGACTCGTTCAAACTGCTGTTCCTGAAGCACTCTCAGGACCTTCGCCTGCGCGGCGAGGCTCATGTCGCAGACTTCATCCAGAAAAAGAGTGCCCTTGTTGGCGATCTCAAACTTGCCCATGCGGGTCCCGACCGCGCCGGTAAAGGCGCCCTTTTCGTGTCCGAAGAGTTCGCTCTCAATGAGTTCGCTCGGGATCGCGGCGCAGTTAACCTTGATGAACGGCTTATCCGCGCGTTTTGATTTCTTGTATATCGCCTTGGCGACCATCTCTTTGCCGGTACCGCTTTCGCCGGTAATAAAGACCCGGGCGTTCGTGGCGGCGGCTGTTTCTATCACTTCCCTTATTTCAAGCATTTTTGAGGAAGTGCCGATCATCTCGTCTTCAAAGCCCGATTCTTCCCTGAGTTTGATGTTTTCTCTCTTGAGGCGCGAGTGTTCAAGGGCGTTATTCACGGACGTTACCACGCGTTCAAGTGCCGGGGGTTTTTGAATAAAATCAAAAGCGCCCAGTTTCGTCGATTTGACCGCGATATCAATCGAGCCGTGCCCGGAGATCATGATGACGGCAATATCCTGGTACAGGGTCATTATGCGTTCAAGTATTTCGATGCCGTCAATATCGGGAAGCCAGATATCCAGGATCACACAGTCAACGTCATTTTTACGCAAAAAGTTAAGGGCTTCTTCGCCATTCTCGGCTGAAAAAACTATATGGCCCTCATCCTGCAATATCGAAACAAGTGTTTTGAGAATATTTATTTCGTCATCGACGATCAGTATTTTAGCCATTTACAATCCCCTTATGGTTGACCGGAAGCTCGATTATGAAATCAGACCCCTTGTCCGGTTCCGATTTACAAAAAATCCTTCCCTGATGCTCAAGAACAATTTTTTCCACAATGGCAAGACCGAGGCCAGAGCCAGATGGTTTTCTTGAAAAACCCGGCTCAAAAACGCGTTCGAGGTCTTCTTCTTTAACACCCGGGCCGTTATCGGAAACGGTGATACGAACGATGTCCGGTGTCACATTATTAATATATTCAGCTTTTATGTCAATCATTCCATTGTCCCTCACGGCATCAATGGCATTTTGGATGAGATTTCCCAGGGCCCTTTTTATAAGGGACTTATCGATAAACACCAGGGGAATATTGTCAGGGATGTCGACATTAATAGTCACGTTTTCATGCCCTATAAAAAGCCCCGCGCTGCTTTCGATAATTGTGCGGATGTTCTCCTTAACCGGCTTCATTTCCGGCAGACGCGCGAAATTCGTGAATTCACTGAGAAGCTTCATCAGGGAATCGACTTCTTCAATAATCGTTTCGGTGCCGCTGAGGATCACCTGGTTCAGCTCAGGACTTTTTTCAACGGTTCGTTTTCTCATCCGCTCCGCCGAAAGCCGTATCGGGGTAAGAGGGTTTTTTATTTCATGCACAACTTTGCGGGCCATTTCCTTCCAGGCTTCAAGACGCTGTTTCTGGTACATGATTTTTCTGTTACGGTCAAGGTCTTCGATCATGTGATTGAATGACTTGTAAAGAACACCCAGCTCGTCTTCGGATTCATGGTTCAGGGATATCATAAAATTTCCTGAAGCGATTTCATTGGCCGCTTCAGACAGTTCGAGTACGGGACGGGTTATGGTCCCGGACAGATACACACTTATGAGCACCGAAAGCCCGATAACGATTATGGCAATGATAAAAAGAAATAAACTGCTGTTGGTTTTAAAATATTTTCCCAGAAATTCAACTTTTTTAAAATCTTTAAGCGAGGTGTCAAACAATACCATCCGCCGCGCTATCTCAGGGTTCACTGACCGGTAAAGCACGGTAACCACATCCTGTTTTTTTATTGAACTGATAAAATAACTTTTATCCTTAATCGAGATGCGGCAGACCCCCCTTCCAGAGGATATGTTATAATATTCCAGCAACTCCTTAATCCGCTCAGAAAAAAATGAGGTCGGCTCACGAACAGGGATATGAATTATATAGCCGCCGGGGACATCAGCGAAAAATTCAACCGAAAAGTTTCTGTGCATGGCGTATTCAACAAGGGCCTGTCTGCCGGAATCAGTCAGGGGATTCATCAAATTCGCTTTATATAAAAAATTAAGGGTGTCAGTTTCATTTTTTACGATGTCATGAAGGCGTTCAATTGGCTCAGCTGAAATGGCTTTCGCCTCTTCAAGGGCTCTTGACGTTTTATCAAAAGAAAGCTGTGACATCGTCTTGTTTAAAAGATAATTCGAAGCAAGGACAAGAGGCAGCGTCGGGAAAACTGCTACAAATACAAAGGCAAGGATCATCTTTTTTTTGATGCTTGAGCTGATCATGCCGGTTTCGTCATAAAGATTTCTCCTGAACGATGTTATAATAAAATAAATCGCGGCTATGACCGGGATGATCATCACTGAATATATAAAAATATCCTGGCTGATCAGGGTCTCGGAGGCGGGATCAGGCAGAAGGCCGATAATAAGAATTGACAGCAGAAGCATGATGCCGACGAGGAACACAACATCCTGCAATCCTCCTTCCTGCTTTAAGAGGGCCTTCTTTATATTATTCAATCTCATGTGAATTTAATAGTTGTTCCGTGAAGGACAGCTGCGATAATCAGACGGATTCCATGACGAATTTATTTTCAATCATTCGCACCAGGGACTCGACCACTTCATTCTCGCCTTCACCGTCTGCACGAATAATTAATTTTGTTCCGGAAACAATAGCAAGACCGAGAACCGACATGATCGATTTACAGTCAGCCTCGATGTCACCTTTGATCAGTGAGACCTTGCAGGGAAATTTCATCGCCTCCCGCACCATCATCATTGCAGGCCTGGCGTGGACACCTGCGTCTGAATGAATTATTACTTCTCTTTCAACCATTTGTTATCTTTTCCGATCGGATCCAGTCCTGTATCTTATCGTCTAATTCACGGGCTGAAAAAACTCCCATTTTTTTCAAACGCTGGTTTAATGCCGCGGTTTCCATAATAATGGGAATATTTCTTCCCGGCCGTACGGGAATGGTCAGAAACGGGACCTCCAGATCAAGGATATTGTACATCATTTCTTCCATACCGAGCCTGTCATATTCCTTTGAAGAATCC